>WNFR01000904.1_pt1 | contig 31658 bp, 37 predicted proteins | sample 5400221 | NCBI WGS metagenome assembly WNFR01 (sample SAMN13153357, study PRJNA577476) | soil metagenome | isolation source: 40 cm soil under Madrone tree | place: USA:California | collected 2016-06-14
CGCGCCAGTCCATCATTCTCGTGCAGCTCAAAGGCCCGAAGGTTGAACGCACCGGCGTCGTGGCCGGCATGAGCGGCAGCCCCGTCTACCTGGATGGCAAGCTCGCGGGCGCGCTTTCGCTGAAGCTCGGCATCTTCACGAAAGATCCTATCGCGGGCGTAACTCCCATCGAAGACGTCGTGCGCCCTCCGACGCAAAGCAGCGCACAACAATTTCCTTTGCCGCTCGATAATTCGGCCGTACAACTGACCGCTTCCGCGTTTTCGCTACCAACAGGTTCCACCCTCGCCCCCATCGAAACTCCGCTCGTCTTCTCCGGGTTTCAGTCCGCCACGCTGCAACAATTTGCGCCGCAGATTCAAAGCTACGGCTTCGTCGCAGCGCAAGGCGGAACGTCCGCTCCCCGCCCGGATGACGCGCACCTTGCCCCTGGCGACATGGCGGGAATGGTCCTGGTGCAAGGCGATGCCTCTATCAATTCCGCTTGCACCGTGACTGCCGTGCAAGCCGACCGCGTTTTTCTGTGTGGCCATCCCTTTCTCAACCTCGGCAACGTGCAACTGCCCATGGCGCGCAGCCGTGTGTTGACCACGCTGTCTTCCGATCTTGCCTCCACCAAAATCGTCAATGTCGGCGGCTCCATCGGCACCATCACCGGCGACCATCTCACCGCCGTGACCGGAAAACTGGGCGCACCGCCACCGATGATTCCGCTCGATCTTTCCGTGCTCACGGCTCTTGGCGAAAAGAAATTACACTTCGATGTAGTCAATCACCCCAAGCTCACTCCCCTGCTCGTCGCCATCACCGCGTTTAATGGCCTCACGCAAAACGCGATCTATGGAGAAGGCACCACGCTGCATCTCACCGGCGAAATTCGCTTGCGCGGCCACACGCCGGTGCAAATCGAAAATACCTACGCCCCGGGAGACGCGTTCGTTCCGGACGGCCTGCCCATCGCGATCAGCGTGCAAACTATTTTTACGCGGCTATTCTCGAACACTTTCGAAGTTCCGGATGTCGAGCGCATCGCTCTCCGGGTTGAGAGCGTGCCCGGGCGCCAATCGTTCGCCATTGATAGCGCTTGGCTCGAGAAGGGCGAAGCCGCTCCCGGCGAAACCCTGCGCGTCCGAGTCCTCCTGCACCCGTACCGTGGCGCTGCTCGCGTCGAAGAAACTACGGTCCGGGTTCCCGACCAGATCGCCCGCGGCGCCACGCTGCGCATCCTGGTCACAGATGGCGATACGCTCAACCGCGCCTCTCGCGGGTTCGCGTTCGGCGGCTCTGCTGCCGGGCCTTCCGGGCTGGACCAGCTCATTGGCGTCCTGAATCGCGAGCGCCGCAACGATCGCCTTTACGTTGGACTGTTTATGCCGTCGCCTACCATCCTCTGGGAAGATAAAGAGTTGCCTAACATTCCCCTCTCTCAGATCAACGTAATCGATGGCCGTCCGGCTCCCGGCAGCGTACAGGTCCTTCGCGAATCGCTTGCCAGCGAATCGTCGATTCCTCTGGGCGGCCCCGTTTCCGGCGTGATCTCCCTAAACTTGCAAATCCGATAAAGAGCAAAATGCCACCACTCACGAGTCACAAGATGCAGTGTCATCCTCACATCCGGCGAAGCCGCCCGAATGGCCTCAATGTGGGTACAACTCAACTGCAAATCTTCGCGCGCGCTACTCGCCGACGCTGACGCATCCTATCTCTGGTCCCTGCGCGTCGACTCGAAAGGCGCCCTGTACGCAGCTGGCGGTTCCCCCGCAAAGGTTTTCCGATTGGACGGCGGCGGCAGCGGCAAGCCCACGACGGTTTTTGAATCTACCGAACTCGTTGCTCAAGCGATTGCCTTCGATTCCAAAGGCACTCTGTACGTAGCGACTTCGCCGGACGGCAAGGTCTATCGCGTCTCCGCCTCCGGCGAAAAAACGGTCTTCTTTGATCCCAAGGCCAAATATATCTGGGATCTCGCCTTTGGGCCCGATGGCACCCTCTATGTGGCCACAGGTGACAAAGGGCAAATCTTCGCTGTCTCCCCCGACGGCAAGAGCGAGCTGTTCTACGCCAGCGACGAAGCCCACATCCGCGTCCTGGCCATGGACGCGCACAATGATCTGCTGGCCGGCACGGAGCCTAGCGGGCGAATTCTCCGCGTAACCCGCTCTAGCAACAAAAGCGCTCGCAAGGAGAAAGATAGTCTCCCCGCCGAAGGTTTTGTTCTTTATGAAACTGCCAAGCGCGAAGTCACCGCGCTCGCCGTGGCTCCCGATGGAAAAATCTACGCCGCCGCCATCGGAGAAAAGCAGCGCCCGACAACTCCGGCGCCCACCACCGTGGTGACCACACCCCAAGGAACCACCACGATCACGGGCGGCGCCGTCGTGCTCGGCAATCAGCCCCAGGGACAAGTACCATTCATCCCATTCCCGCAGCAGCTTTCTTCCAGCATCTATCGACTCGCTCCGGACGGCGCTCCGGAAGAGCTTTGGAATTCGCGCGACGATGTGGTCTACTCGCTGGCCCTCAATTCCGATGGGCGTCTGCTCGCCGGCACCGGCAACAGCGGCGCGCTTCTTGCCATCGACGGACGCGGCGTGTTTGCGCAACTCGCCAAAGCCGGCTCCGCGCAAATCACCGGCATCGCGCGCAACGCAGGGGGCAAACTCTTCCTCTGCACGGCAAATCCCGGAAAGGTTTTTTCTGTCGGCCCCGAATACGAGCCGGAAGGCACGTACGAATCGCGCTCCTTCGATGCGCAGCTTTTTTCTCAGTGGGGACGCCTGGATTGGTGGAGTCCTCCTCCCGCGGCGGCGGATAAACCCGCCGGCAAATCTTCCGCATCATCCAGCTCGCCACGCCTGGAATTTTTTGCGCGCTCCGGCAACACGGAAGATCCCGGGAAAGAATGGTCGCGCTGGTTCGGTCCATACTCCAAACCAGGGAGCAACACCGAATGTCCGCCCGCGCGTTTCGTGCAGTGGAAAGCCATGATTCACGATGGCCGGTCCGGCGACGGCATCAGCTGGGTCAGCCTCGCGTACCTTCCGCGCAACGCGGCGCCGGTCATCGACGCCATCGCTGTGCAAGACCCCGGAGTGCGCGCGCAAGCCAACCTCATCATCCAGACCGGCCAGCAACCCAGCGTGAATCTGCGTCAGCCGCAAACTTCCAATCCGGTCGGCATCGTCATCACCCAAAGCTCTTCACCGGCGCGATTCGAGCAGCCACCGCAAGGATTTCAGCAAAAGGGTTATCAGTCGGTCCTGTGGAGCGCGCACGACGATAACGACGACGAACTTCGCTTCTCCGTTTATTTTCGCGGGGAGAACGAAACGGACTGGAAGCTTCTGAAAGACAAACTCGAGCAAAAGTTTTATTCGTGGGATAGCACCGCCATGCCCGACGGCGCGTATTACCTGAAAATCGTGGCCACCGATGCGCCTTCGAATCCTCCCGCGCAAGCTTTAACTACCGAGCGGGAGAGCGAGCGCTTCGTGGTGAATAACACTCCTCCATCCATCGGAGGGCTAAAGGCAACGGCCGTGCGTGCTCAAGGCGATTCAAATGGCACCGACGACGTAATCATTCAGTTCACGGCGCACGACACGATGAGCAGTATTGAGCGCGCTCAGTACAGCGTTGATGGCGGCGATTGGATCATTGTGACGCCGAAGAAGGGCATCAGCGACGCGCCTGAAGAGCACTACGAATTTTCCATCAGTTTGCCTGCGGGCAGCGCATCGGGAAGCGAACATACCGTCGCTGTGCGCGCCTATGACCGGTTCGAAAACGTGGGCAGCGCCAAAACGACAGTCAAGGTGCCTTAAGCTTTCAGGCGTTCAGAACCTTCGCCTTTCAGGGCGTGTGGTATTTCTCGATTTCGGCGCCAAAGCCGATGCGCCCATCTCCATAAGGCTCATTCCGCACATGCACCACTCGTGCCGTACAATGCGTCTCCTGTGATTTGCTGCCTGTTACTTCCGCAGGCATGCGCAACGTGCAATCGATAGGGACGCCCACCTGAAGCGGCGCCGACGATGCAAAGAAAAACCCACCCCGCGAAACATTGATGGCTTCGGTGAAATGCTCGCTTTTGTCTGAGGCCAGATTGACCGCGCGAAAACGCAGCGAAGTGCGCATATTGAAGCGGGCGACTTGACGGCGTTCTGAGCTCATATTTCTCGACTCCCAGCCAGGAAGGAATACGGAGTCTGCTGCTCTGGGACAGTGTTATCAGGTTAGCAGAGCCGCTCTGCCGGTCAAGTAACAATACATTCATCGAACTCTCAGTACGGAAGTATGAGTACTACCTTCGTCCGTCGTTTCCCGTCGCAGGCCGGGGAGCTATGCGATAATGTGCAAGCCGCGGCGGTTCACGCAGGCAAGGAAGAACTGCCCCGGCGGGGTTCAGGCATAAACCGATGAGCGCAACAACGTCAACCTCCGCGTACACACACCTCACCTGGCAAGCCATTCTGGACGCTCACGCGCGCATCGCTCCGCGCATCCACCGCACCCCGGTGCTAACTTCCACCTCGCTTGACGCCATGACTGGCGCGCGCCTCTTCTTTAAATGCGAAAATCTGCAGAAAACCGGCTCCTTCAAAATTCGTGGTGCCAGCAACGCGATCCTCTCGTTGAGTGAAGAGGAGGCCGCCCGCGGCATCGTCACGCAATCGAGCGGCAACCACGGTGCGGCGGTGGCCTGCGCGGCCGGATGGCGCGGGGTTCCTGCCTTTATCGTAATGCCCACGAACGCCCCGCGGGTGAAAGTCCGCGCGATTGAAGCCTATGGCGGGAAAATTACGTTTTGCGAGCCCAAGGTTTCCTCTCGCAATGAGGTTTGCGCTCGCATTCAATCAGAAACGGGCGCTGTTCTCGTTCACCCGTTTGACAACGACCAAATCATCGCCGGCCAGGCTACCGCGGCGAAAGAATTACTCGAAGAAATTCCCGACCTCGACGCGGTCTTTGCTCCGGTTAGCGGAGGCGGACTGCTCAGCGGAACTTGCCTCGGCGCCAAGGGGATGCGCCCCGCCGTCCTTATCTTTGGCTGCGAGCCGGAGCGCGCCGACGACGCCTATCGCTCGCTCAGCAGCGGCACGCTGCAATCGCTGGAATCGAGCGATACCATCGCCGACGGCCTGCGCGCTTCGCTCGCACAGAGGACGTTCGCCATCCTGCGTGACAATGTCGAGCGCGTCCTGCTGGCCAGCGAAGAGGAAATCATCGCGGCCATGCGCACCGTTTGGGAGCGCATGAAAATTATCATCGAACCGTCTTCCGCAGTCGCGATCGCACCCCTGCTAAAGTCGGATGCCGTAGCAAGCCTGAAGCTGCCTGCTCGCGCAGATGGCACGCCGGCGAAGCTCGGCGTTATCTTCTCCGGCGGCAACGTCGATTTATCGGCTCTCCCCTTCTGATTGCTTTCCAGGCCATTCCCGTGCTGCGTGCAATATCCTGAGGATATTCACGACGTTGTCTCCGACCTGATAGATGACGATGTAGGGCAACGAGGGAATCAGCAGCTCGCGCGTTCCTTGCTTTTTACCAATTCGCCCCGGTTAGGAAATTCCTTTAGGGTGGAAGGTGCTTTGTAGATTCTACGAATCAGTTCCGAAGCCGTGCTGGGTGTTTTCTCAAACAGATAATCAGCTATCTGATGCAGATCCTCGGCGGCGGCAAAGGTCCAGCGAAGCTCGTTCAAATTGTCTGCTTTTGGTTCAGAAACTTCTCGAGCCGGTTGCCGACTTCCTCATGATCTAGCATTTCGCCACGTTCAACTTGCGCCAGCCCCTTTTCGACTTGGTCGACAAACCACTCGTCGTACCGGAGTAGCCGCTCCACCGCTTCGTTGACCAGGGACTCTGCATCGCGGCCCTGCTGTTCTGCCGCTTGTTTCAGCCGGGCCTGAAGCTCCGGCGAGAGATTCACTTCCATTCCGCCAGTTTATGAGGGGGACTAGACAAGGTCAAGCACTGAACTTTTGCAGCGCTAGATGCGAGATGTGTCGACTGCTATTTTGGCGACTGCTGTTTGGCAAGTTCTTGCTCGACACGGGGAGGAAGCGACTTGATGCGCTTGATGTAGGCGGCCGCGGTCCACAGCTTTTGGTCGGATTCCCATTTGCCATTGGCGAACATGCCCGAAAAGCGGACGCCGTGCTTGGCCACCCAAAAGATTTGCGCCTCGGAGTAAGTAGTGCCGGCTTGAGGGAACTGTGGAATGGGGGGATAAAGGCTATCGCTGGATGTGTCCGGCTTTCCGGGAGTGCCGTGGCAACCGGCGCATTCATTGAGATAAATTTTGCCGCCGGCGATGAGATTCTCGTCCGTGGGGGGACGGGATTGGGCGTCTCCGGAGCATGGCGACGCACGGAAGCGTGCACGGCAGAAATCATCAGTGCGTTTTCCCACCTCGACGGCGGAAGATCGCCACGAACCTCGGCAAAACCGAGCCTCAGGTACGCGAAGCCGCCGATGAAGAGAGCGAGCAGCGCGAACAAGACGCCCAGCAAAAAGTGCTTCACTACTTTTCCTTGAGCTTGAGTTTGCCCGCGGCCTTGTTCTCCTCCAAAAACTCGCGTAGTTGCGGAGCGGCATCCAGCAACCGCGTCCACTGCTCGTAATACAGCGTGACCGGGAAGCGCCCGAGGCCGTAGACGCTCACTCCGCCTTTCTCGCCGACCCGAAAATCGAGCTGACCGGTCCGGCGGCTGCCTCCTTGCTTTTCAAGTTCCGCCAAACGCGCTTTCAACTCTTCATAAGACGGCTCAGCCATGGCGCCTCCTCAGATGCAAACGAGGCTGATTATACCCAAGCACGACGGGTAAGGATGTGGATTTGTGGTTGCCCGGATCGCTCGTCGGCGGGCTACGGAGAGTTTATTCAAAATAAATAAGGGTCAAAGAAAAAGGGCAAGCCTCGAAGAGGCGCCTGCCGAAAAAGCGCGGCGAAACGCCAAATAGAACGGCTTGCCCTAAATCGTTGTTACTTGAGGCTAGCTCTGTGTTGTGGCAACCATTGCCGGTTGCTGGAGTCGGAACTCCAAAAGCGTTTCGCTTGGTACTTTCACCTGCTGGCCGCGAGTGAGTACCTGCACCGCGCCTCCGGCTCCCGCGCCGACGCCCGCGCCAATCGCAGCGCCTTTGCCGCCGCCGGCGATTGCGCCAATGATAGCGCCCAGGGCCGCGCCTCCGCCGACCTTTTCAGCGGTATTCTTTCCGCGACCTTTGCCTTGCAGAGTGTAATCGCTGCTCACCACGGGATAGTCATGACCATCGATCACCATGCGGGTCAGCTCCAACTGCAGCTCGGAGCTGCCAGACACGTGGCCCGCTTCTTTTGCTTCGGCCAGGCGACCATAGATGTCAGTCCCCTTGCGGGCCACCAGCGTGCCGTTCACCGTCAAATCGGTTTCCAGGCTGGCATGAAAGATGTCGCCGACGTGGTTTTTGGAAGAATCCACGCCATCAATCATGCGAACCAAAATGCTTTGTCCCGCGGGAATGGTGACATTGCCACCCGCAGGAAGGGGCTGCGCCTGAGCAACCGGCGCGGGAGCATAGGCAGGAGCTGGAGCAGGTGGCGGTGGTGGAGCTTCCACTGCACCGCTATTGCGTGTGAACGTCAACGCCACGACGTCGTTGACGTTGAAAGTTTCAACATTGCCGTGTTGTTCGAAACGCAGCACTGCGGCCGTGCCGCCAAGGTAGCGCCCCTGCAAAACGCGCCCGTCCTTCAATTCCAAAGTGTCCGCAACGGCGGCGCCGACAAACAAGAGACCCAGGGCGGCTGTGGCAACGAAACGTCCTAAAGGCTTCATTGTGATTCCCCTCTCGACATGATGCGCGAGGTCATCCGCGTACCTTCACCACCTGATCCGGCAAACTCCGATCAGAGGATCGCGCCCCTCGCGGTATCTATTCTAGTGCCTTTGATGGTGTCATCGCCTCATTAGATGTATCTATTGGGCCGATTGGTAAATCCGGCGGGTGATCTCAGCCATGAGGGCGGCGCTGTCTTTGGACTCCGACAAGCCGCGCACCAGAATCACCAAGACGAACGGGCGCGGGGCATAGACAATCGCCGCGTCGTGGTGGACCTTGGTGAGTTCTCCCGTCTTATGAGCCACTCGCGTTCCTGATGGGACACCTGCGGGAATGGCCTCGTTGAACTTTTGGCGGGCGAGAATGTCAACCATTTGACGCGAAGAATCACGGTCCACCGCCTGGCCTTTGGCGATGGCCTCAAGAAGGATCAGTAGGCCGCGCGCCGTGGTCGTGTTGTTCATTCCCTTGTCGTAGGCTTTGTTGTCTTCGACGCCGCGCAATACGCTCATTCCGTCGGCATGGAGCGCGTGCACCGTGGCGCGGATATTGTCCACGCCGAGCTTCTCCACCAAAAGATTCGTCGCCAGATTGCTGCTGACGGTGATCATGAGCTCGCAAAGCTGGCTGAGCGTGCGCGTTTCTCCAACCGCTTTGTACAGGTCGGCTTCGGAATCGTCCGCAGGATCGAGCGTGTAGCTGGATCCGTCGGCCAAACTGTGAAACTCATTCTTGACCGCTAAAGGATCGTCGAGTTTTAGCTTGCCCTCGCGCGCCTGATGAAACAGCTCGATCATCACGGGTATTTTCATGGTGCTCGCGGCGTGAAACACGTCATCGGCGCGAGAGAACCATTCCAGCCCGCCGTCGAGAGTACGAAACGCAACACCCACGTCCGCGCCGCTCTTCTGAATACGGCCCAGGATGTCGGCCGAAAGTTTTTCGTCAAGGACCTTTGCTGCAGCATCCGGACCGCCGCCGTGTGAAGCAGTGCTGTGTCGATACTGGGCGAAAGCGGAAGTCGAGGAAGAAAGCGTAAAACCTAAAATCAGAGCAAGGAACCGCCGAGGAGTCATGGGACGGGATATTGCCCGAACGCCGACGGCAAAACAACCGCGAGCAAAAGAAAAGGGCCCAGGCCGAATCCCCTGAGCCCTGATCCATTGTGAAGCTGTTTTTGTGTTGATTAGAACCGGCGCCGTGCGTCGTCGGCTTCCTCTGCCAGCTGCATGAGCTTCGCGACGATGCCAGTATTGCTGTTGTTTGATGGATCGATAAAGAGCCCGTCGTCGACGAAGCTCTTAACCGCGGACACCGCGCCCCCGCCACCAGGCTCGGTCGTAGGACGAATAATCGCCACCGGGCCAAACCGCGAGTTCAGGAAGATGGTTGGCTCCGGCATGATCAGGTTGGTTTGGAACAGATCGGCTGCGGGAACACCGTCTACGGTATTCTTGCCGGTGTTAGGGTCAATCCCACCATTGAGGTCGGGAAACGACAGATTTTGTGTGGTGTCGCTTATCTGAGGTGCGTTCCCGGCTTTGTCGTGCCAGACCTGGAAGTGCATGGTTTCGCTGGGACCGATGCTCAGCAACACTCGCAGTACCTCCAGATTGGTGACCTTCTGAGCCAGCGTGGGGTACAAGCTGGTGCCGCCTTGCTCGATAAATCCAAAGTGGAAGCCGGCTGTGCTAGCGATGGCCTGCAGGTGATTGGGAATGGTGCCGTCCGCGTTTAGTGCGGCCTCGCCATCGGTCTGGGGAATCGCCGGGTGCTGTCCCTTGGCGAGATCGGGTATGGCGTTCTCGAATTTTCCTCCCATGTCGGGATTCTGGGTCGCACTCCGATACCGCGTCCACCAACTGGTGTCAACGGTCAGCTGCCTCAGGTTCGTGAGCCGTCCGGTCTGCGGCACTCCTGTCACTCCACTGGGCGGCAGAATCGCAAACGGACTTAGATCGATGGGTGGGGCGCCTTTTGATTGCAGATAGTTGTTCAGAAATCGGTGATGGCTGATCTCGTCGTCGGTGTTGTCCGCGATGTACTGCGGCATGTCTCCATCTAGCACTTGAAGCGCGGTAACGTACCCCGGAGCGAGTCCCGTGCTAATTGCCTTGCCGTTGAGTTCCAGATCGATCGGAGACAGGCCTATGGAGCTGGGCACTTTCGAAGTCGGTCCGCCGAGCTCCGCGTATTGAATCCACAAATCGGCTTCCACCTGCTCCAGCGCACTCAGGAACGTCAAGATCGCAATGTCCCCCTTGGTGACCGGCGCGTGGTCTTCAGCATCAGCGAAGGCAGCTGGACTGGAAACGAGTCCCACTCCTGCTGTCATCGCCCCCGCTGCGACCATGCCGTTTCTCAAAAATGACCGCCGATTGCCTCGGCTACCACTGCTACGTGCATCTTGCTTCATCATCGACCTCCAGTTCGCGGTTTGATTTGCCGCAGTATGCACAGTAATGGCGCTCGCGAAGCCACATGTCATGAGCACGTCAACTCCGCGTCAGGCTCGAGCATAATTTATGTTTTGTGAAAAACGCTCCGAGTAGCAAAACAGCTTTGAACTGGCGATTAACGAAAGAAATCGACGCAACCTTCGATCAGGTCCGAGCAGGCCGGGACCAAATGGATTCCCGGCCTGTCGCTTGCGTCTTCAGATCATCTTGTATTGCTCCATATCCTTCTTGCTCAGCTCTCGCATTCGCGACGAGCATCGTCCGCATCCTCTGCAAGATCGCGCAGGGCAGCGAAGAATGCAGGCGATTGGCCCCTGAATAGACCCATAGCCGTAAGGAACTTGGCGGCTCCCATTGCAGCGCCCGTCGTGCCAGTCGGACGAACGATGGAGCAAGCTGGCAAGCTGCGCCTCAGGAATATGGTGGGCTCCGGCATAATCAGGTTGGTCTGAAAATCTTCCCCTCCAAACGGTGGAGCATTGAGGTTTGGAAAAACCAACGTGGGATCTTTTGGATCCGTCAAGGGAGGCGCATTGCCGGCCTTGTCTTGCCAGGTTTGAAAGTGCATCGCCTCGGTTGGGCCGATGCTGAGGACAATCCGCAGAACTTCCACACGCGTTACGCGTTGTGCCAGAGAAGGATAGAGGCTCGTCCCGCCTTGCTCAATCGTTCCGAAGTGAAATCCAGCTGTGTTGGCAATGGCTTGGATGTGGTCATGGGGTGTCAGGTCATCATCGGTTCTGGGAATTGCAGGGTGCCGGCCTACGGCCAAACTGGGAATGGCTTGTGGAAACGTATCACCGAAATCAGGGTTTTTCGTGCGACTGCGATAGCGAGTCCACCAACTCGTATCTACGGTCAACTCCATCAGATTCGTGAGTCGCGGCTTGCCGCTGGAGCCGCTCGCCTTGCTGCCCTGCAATGTGCGGAACGGTTCTAAGTCGACTATGTCCGCGCCCTTCGAAGCCAGATACGCATTAATGAAATTCTCGTGGGTGAACTCATCCTCGGTATTGTCGTGGATATATTGCGGCATGTCGGAGTCAAGCACCTGAAGGGCGGCGGTGTAAGCTGGGCTCCCACTCCCACCTGGAACCTCGTTGTCTTGGACTCCTCCGAGTTCGTTGTACTGCACCCAAAGATCGGTCTCGAGGATTTCCGCAGCAGCGAGAAACCTTAGGATTGCCGCGTCTCCCTTTGTGAGCCTTCCACTTTTCTCGTCCTCTTGGCCAAATGCCGGCACACTTGGAGTCAGCGCCCCGCCGACAGCAAAAGCGCCAGCGGTAATCATTCCGGTCTTAAGAAATGCACGCCGATTTTCATCAGATTTGGAAACACGTCCCTGTTTCATTGCTTCTCTCCTTCTCAAAATCATCTCAACTTCATTCTGTCGATTGGCACTAGCGCGTCGAAACCTCACCTCCGCAGACATAACCGTGCGCATACGGTCGGGACACCCTTGCGCGGCGCCGGATTGAGCCAGCTTGCAGTTCAGTGAGAACTTCACTGAGGGCCGGGGCACACCCTGTCTACGCGAAGGACAAATGTTTGGACTGGGTTGCGGTTACCACGGAACACGAGGGCTCGCCAAGAAAATCAGGCGATCCGACGACGCGATGCCGTTGGCAATTAGAGTCTGAGGAAGTTCGTGGAGCTAAATGTCACCACGATGTAGATTTTTTGTTAACCGCGCGCACTATTTTGACGTTCCCGTCAGCGCGCTCGTAAACTTTTCTTTTGCATTGGCTCGCTCAGTTCGGCCCAAGCGTTTGCGGCGTGACGTTGTAACCGTCGAGTTCCACCACGGCCTGCTGCCCCTGCAGGTCCCTTGGGTCATAGTTGGCCATAACTTCCTTCTCTTCGCCCGGCAAAAGCGAAAAATAATTGTCCGACCACAAAATCGGCGTGAGGTCATCTCCGCCCTTTCCCTTGGTGACGCGCAAGTGCACCATAAACGCAATGCTGCTACTCGGGTTGCGCACGGAGACGTGGCTGCTCGCCTTGCTTCCCTGCTCTTCCTTCGCCGGCTTAACTTCCAGCCGTACTTGCGGCAGTGTGTTCAACCCGCTCAAATCCCCAAACTCCGCCTGCGGCGTATAGACGGTGTCCTGCCTGTTCTTCCAGTCCATCACGTCAGGCTTGGTCGAAAGCCAATAGAAATTGTCGCTCAGCAGCTTGCCCGTGGAATCATGGAGCTGCAAACGAAGAAAATAGGTCTTACTGAGTCCGTCCACCTTTGGCAGATCGAACGCCTTGGTGCTGCTGTCCGGCGCGACATTCATCGTGCCCTCGCGAGCCCCCTTTTCCTTGGCGTCCAGGTTGTACAGCCGCGCGCTGACATTCACGCCCTGCACCGCTTCATACGTGCTGTTCACCACCGCGACGGAATTATCGTCGTACGAATACTGCACATGAATCGGCTCCATGGCTTTCTTCGTGCCGAAGTAGCCGCCCGCCGGCACAAGGTAGTAGTCATACAAATGCCAGATCAGCGACGGCCACGAATTGTTCAGCATCCACTGAATCACGCCCGTCGACGTGTACTTGTTTCGTCCATAAGCCTCGAACATCGCGCGCTCGCCGTCATAGGTCACGGCTTGCGCTTTGCGCTCATAGTCCTCCAACGAGGTCGCCGTGCCATACCGTCGATTCAGCCCATCGGTGAACACATTGACTGTCGTGAACCGTTCGCCGCCCGCGTGGAAATTCCACACATCGTCGATCGGCCACAAATGGTCCTTGGGGATAAACCGCTCGAGCGATTCGCGCGGCGGAATCGCCGGTCCCGGGCTGGTCTCCGTGTTGTAGCCGTACGCTCCGCCGGCCGTAGTGTCGGCCAGCCAGTAGACTGGTGGCACATACTCGTAAGGCCCGGTCATTTTCACTCCTGAATCGCCCGTAACCGTGGTCGGAGTCGCGCTAGCCGAGGAGACCGACGGATTCGGCCACTGCAGTTCCTTCAGGATCGCGAGATACATTTTCTCGACATCCGCCGGCGGCGGCCCGTCGCTGCCATACAGCCACACAAAAACGCTGGGGTGATTGCGAAGAATGCGGATTTGGCTGCGCAGAGATTCCGCGGCGATTTTATGGTGTTCTTCCTTCCAGTTGCCCCATTGTTCCCAGGCGTCGCAGCACGTCCATCCCGGCATCACTAAAATTCCCAGGCGATCGGTCTTCTCGTAAAACTCCTCGCGGTCAATGCGGCCTTCCAAGCGAATCGTGTTCAAACCCATGTCGCGAACGTAATTCAAATCGGCGTCGAGCCTCTTGGAGGACCACCGCAACAAGAGGTCTGGCGCCCATGCCGCTCCGCGAATCAGAATCTTGCGGCCATTAACCTTAAATAGGCGATATCCCTTGTCGGTCAGCTCTGAAGTTATTTCGCGCACGCCAAAAGTAACCGTGGCGGAATCGGAAGTTTCGTTCGAAATATCGAAGGAAAGTTTTGCAGTGTAAAGATTCGGCTCCCCCATCGTGTACGGCCACCACAGCTTGGCGTTTTCCAGCCTCAGCTGCGCATATTGTTCCGGCGAGAAACTGATACTCTTTGCCTCTCCGGCGTTCAACGAAACCTGCTGGCTTACTTGCTTTCCAGCCACTTCGACTCGGAAGACGCCGTTGACACGATGATTCGAGGCGTTGCGCAAGTCCGCGCTGATGGTCAGCGTCGCGTTCTTGTAGTCGGAATCGAGCTTCGAGGAAACGAAAGGATTACGCAGGGAAACATCGCCGCTGGACGTCAGAAAGACTTCTTTCCAGATGCCCATGTTCTTATCGGGTGGCGTCGGGTTCCAGTCCACCCAGGTGATTCCCAAATCGTTCTTCCCCGGCGCGAATATTTCGACTGCCAAAGCATTGACTTTGCCGGCACGGAGACCCTTGCTGACATTGAACTCGAATGTCGCAAAGGTCCCGGCCACATCTTTGGCATCCGCGATTTTCTGCCCGTTCAGCCAAACGTTGACGCGATAGTTGATGCCGAGGAAATCCAGCCAGTTGGTCTTGTGCTCCACTTCGGCCGGAGCCGTGAATTCCGTGCGAAACCACCACGCGCACCGAAACGGACTCTCCTTTGGCATGTCCTGATTAGCGAAAAAAGTTTGCGTGGAGTAGTTCATCCCCGGAAACGATTTCAGGTTCGTGCCGTAATCTGGGTCGGGATACGTTTTGTCCGTGACCAGTGCGCCGACGACCGTGCTCGGCATATCGGAGCGATGCCAGCCCTTCGCGTCGAAGCCCGGCGCCGAAATCTCCTTGCCGCTTGCCTTCACTTCGCAGGACGACTGAAGTTGCCAGTCTTTGTGAAGATAAATCTTCCCTGGGCCATCCGCGCTGAGAGCAGCGGAGCCCGTCAACAACAGTCCGGCAGCCAGCGTAAGGCCAAAGCACCAACGTGACATAGGTTCTCTCCGAAGGTCCGATTGCTACCGACCTGATTTGAGTGACTGCCAAATATTAAACCGATTCAACGCAGGGCGCGCTTCTTTCCAAAAGCTACCTGGGCCGCGCAGTGTAACACACAGTCTTTCGGGCGATTCATGACTAGCCTTAGTGTGAAGCCGGGAGAAAGAAAGAAAGAAAGAACGGTAAGAATTCTGAGGTTTACAGGAATTTCACGCTTCGAACATTCCAGTTGACCACAAATATCCGAAGGCTGTTGCTCTTGACGTCCGCAGGGAATACAAAAAACCCGCTTTTCTTGGGATCATACGCTTGCGTCGTGCCCACAATCTTTTCTCCGTCGGAGAAAACGACTTCAATTTTTCGCCCGGGCTTCCCTTCTGCGATTTTCTGCGCTTCCTTGTACTTGCTGTCTCCTCTGAAGTCTTTGACAAAAAACACCGCCTTCAGATCCTTCAGCACAACCTCTGCGAACTTTTGATGGCTAGCGTCGCCCTCAAGGACGAGCCGGAAGGTATCCTTGAGCGGCGAGAAGTCATAGACGCACCCACGCGAGCGGCTGCCATCTAAATAGGCGACCACCACCTTGTTCACCATCACAGCCGGGGGAGCGGAAGGCACCATAAAGGGTAAGCTCGCTTGTAAGAGGATAACCTCAGCCAACCCATAGGAGTAGCCACGCGTTGAAGGAAGTGTTCAGCAGATAAACTGGGATTTACGACAGGGAGACGCAAGGCTTGAAATGGTCCCGGAGGAGGGAGTCGAACTTTTTGCTTGTTTTCTCAATGTTTTCAGGGTATTCTCTCCATTGTTACCACATTGTTGCCAGTTGCCCGGTAGGAGAGACCCAGCCAGCATGAGCAAAGCAAAAGTCACCATATTGGCGCGGATTAATAGCCGCGAATTCAACTTTCCATACGTACCCGTCCAATTCAAGAAAAACGCAATCAAGTTTCCCATCGAATGGGAACGCAAAAACGGCAACCGGGTCATCGGCACGTATGTAGTCATACCAGAGCAAGTCATGGGCTTCTACGCTCGATTCCAAAACAACGGGGTCGAACCAAAGGAACCGCTCGGCAAACGGTTGCTTCAGCCGCTCGGCAAAGACCCGATTTCAGCCTATATAGAATTCCAGCGTATTGACCAGGACTTTGAGCGAATCGAGCGCGGCCTAGCTCCCGTCAATCTTCCCGAAGATACTCCCAATGCTGCTCCCAAAATGACGCTGGTCCAGGCGGTTGCCAAGTGGGAGCGCGACTTGACTGCTGAAGGAAAGAAAAAGAAAAGTGTTGAGAGCTACATTGGCCGCGTTCGCAACTTCGCACGGTTCTTTGAGAAACGGCCCGCCCTCCCCCTAGATAAAATCACTGCTGATGATGTTCGTAACTTCCTAGTATGGCTCCCGAACAACATTCACCGTCGCCCTGGCAGCGGCGGCCACGTCAACAACACTCTGCACAATCATCTGCGTGACGCCAAGATTATGATGAATAGATACGGTTTCAAATTCCCTCTGGACAATACTACTGGCATTGGGCCTGTAAACAAGTTCTGGCCTAAGAAAATTGGGAAGCGTAAAAGGAAATACTCAGTTGATTCCATCAATGCAATGCTGGACGCAACGAAGCGCGGTCGGCACGATAATAACCACTGGTCGGAGCAGGATGAGCGAGACCTAGTTCACTTTCTTTTGAATACGGGATTCCGTGATGAGGAAGTAGCGCACGCGCAATACGGAGATATAAATTTCCAGAAAGGCTCCATTAACGTTTACCCCAAACCGGAATACAACTGGTCTCCGAAGAACAACAAAAGCCGGGAGCAGGATATTGACCTAGACCCAAGATTCCTAAAGAAGATGAAAGCACGGAAAGAACGATATACCGCCAAAAACGCGGACCTGATATTCCCCAACACGCTCGGCAAGCCATACCTAAATGAAGGATTACTCAACGTCATTCGCAGGCTGGTGAGCGAAGCCGGACTAGAGGACAAGGCTGGCCTGCATATGTTCCGTAAAACTTTTGGAACCATGATTGCCAACGCTCGGGGAATCGAACAGGCGAGAATCTGGCTTGGCCATGAAGATGTTGAGACCACGCAGGCGTACCTGGCTGCTGATGCGTGGGTATCTTCGGAAGATTCCGGAAAGAAACAGCAAGCAATATTTGAAGCGGTTGGAGATTAATTTAACTTATTTTTAGTTGTTCGTTGTATTAGTCCTTTTACTTTTTTCGTGACAAATGCTGACATTTGTGTTAGGGTATGTAAAGCGGCTACCATGCAGGCCGTTGCAAAGGGTTGCATGGGGGGATTTGAAGTTCCTTCGATAGCGCGGGTTTCGGCCCGAGACCTTACCAAACCTTGCCGCCTTTTCAAAGGTGGCTCGGCTTCCAAAGCCGGGTGAGCGAGTTAGGGTAACTGAGTCGCTTGATACTTCGGAGGACGCGCCACCCGAGACCACGGCGCACACGGAAAGTTTTGGACGCCTTCCGCCTTACCACTTTAGTCCGCATGGTAAGGCCGTGCCACAATCAGAATCGTTTACTTCACTAGCAGCCCTTCCCCTAATCAGCACCAAAGAAGCCGCCAAGCGTGTTGGTATTTCCACGCGCACTCTGTACCGCTACACAGAGCACAACCGGATTCCTTTTATAAAGTTAGATGGTGTCCTGCGGTTCGAGCCAAACGACATTGAAAGGTTTATTGAGCGGCGCAAGGTGCGGGCCGCTTGAGTCACAAGAAAGAGACCCTTCAACGGATAGTGCCCTTACTCGAAAAAGATTATCCGCCGCCGCTTTTTAGGTACGCGCTGGACACTACCCGGCTATTTAATGGGAGCCGCATATTCCCTGACGTTCAGGTGTTTGCGCCTGACTCAGATAGGCCAGTATGCGTGGTGGAAATCGGCTATACACGGCCCGAAAAACTCTCCTATTACAAAGAGTTGGGTATTCCTGATATTCGCTGGTATGGCCGTGACAGCGGGAAACTCTACTCTTACGGCTCCGTCGAGCCAATTACCCGCAAGGTCTCCCTTCAATATAACTTCAAGCCGAGCGCAGCGGATGTGTGGCGCTCCGCGATGCTTGAAGGGAGTGCGCTTTGTATAGCGGGGCTGAACGCTTTTTACGACCTTCGAGAAACACTGCAGACCATATCAACGCGCTATGGCCAACTTCGCTGCGCGGCAAAGACGTTGAATCGCAATGAGATTTTGTATAACCACGAACAATTTGCGGTTTCCCGTCAAGACATTTGGACCGCGCTGATAGCGCCTGATTTAGACGCCTACTCAGAAGTGATTGATGGTCTTTTGCACCATGACGTTTTCAACGAAGTGTGGAGTAACGGCTATGGAGTCATCGTTTTAAATCATTGCGATGTGTGCGGGGAAACGCGAGTAGTCGGGGAGAGCACAATAGATGAGGACGTAGTATGGGATTCCCTTGAAAACGATATTAAATCCTACGAATCATTCCTCTACCGCAACCGAAGAACTATCGAGCGCCAGATAGCTAATAACTGCCCGCCCGAAATTGCCAAAGTAGAGTCTCACAAAACAACAACGGAACTGATTGAATATTTTGACCACTGCGGAGTGGAACACACGCCTCTTATTTTTGACAGGGCTTTGCACGGAGCCGAGCGGCTGAAATGGAATAGAAAAAAAGAATCCGCAGAACTCAAGGCAACCGCAGAGTACCCGATGAGTTCTTAGCTTGCCCTAGATTTACCCTGGCACATGACCAAGTGTCAATTGGCGCGGGAATTGAGCATTTGGGGTCATCTTTTTGGCTTCCCTCTAACGGCGATAATTTAGCTAGTCGTACTATTTAATCTGGTGTGCCACCAGTGCATACTCTGATTGTGAGGCAGTAATACATGACTAATAGAATCAGGACGGTGACTTACTTGAAAGCGCAGGACCGCGACGGTCTTAATAGTATTTCGGTAAAGACCGGCGCGACAATCAGCAAGATTCTCGAACGCGCAGCACAGCAGTTACTTAAAAAGGAGAAATAATATGTCAGAGCAGAACTGGTACGAGACGGATGCAATGCGAACGATTCAAGAACGGTTCGATGAGGTAGCAACCAATCTTGTTGACCAAGCGCAGCAAGAAGAATGGAAGATGCCTTACGAAATTGAATTTTACGATGACCGTCGCGGAATCAATCCGTTGACAACTTTTACTATGGAAGAGGACAGAGGCGAATGGACCTGGACGCCAGTGGGAAAGAGCGGGCAGATTCAAAATCCAGTGACTGCGACCCTGAGAGCGGCGGGCAGCGGCAACTTGCGGATTGAAGAGACTTTCTCCGTCCTGCCGGAAACAAAGCAGCGAGCGGTGCAATCGTGAGCACCACTCGTACATTGCGATTTTGGGGTGCAGTGCATAAAGCGAATCGTCATCTCCTGTCACCAGGGGAGATATCTCAGCTTGAGTCTATTAAGGGATGGACGTGGAGACTGACCAAGCGGGAGAACTCCCTACTCAAAGAAATTCTCGCAACTAAGGAATATTCCTGGTGTGACCGCAAAGTTGCACTTCAAGGAATGCTTATAAGTATCAATCCCAACGCATACCGGCGCTTTGAGCGAAAAGCTAAAGCCATGTTTAATGGCGCACGGCAGAAAGCGTGACCATGAAGTGCCACCAAAAAATCCGCTTCCTCTCATACGCAGCCGCCGAATCTGAACGGTTGCGCCATGAGGAAACCTATCCCGCTGACAAGGGCGAGTTGCGGACCTACGCTTGCCCGCGTTGCGGCGGATTCCACAATGGACATTTAGAGCCGCCCTCGCGTTCGGCAGGGCGCTCCATATCCCAAAGCAGTTGGTGGGGATTCAACCACCGGCCCGCCATGACTCTTGGCGAGCGGATATTGCAGCAAAGAACGGCGCGGGTATGAAGCGCAATCCAGTGGTAGACCGCAAAGCGATGGAAGTAGCCGCCGAAGACTGCTATCAAGCAAATCTGCTGAAGCAGGCCGAGGATATTCTCCGGTCCTGGGGCGAGCCTGGACAAAAGCGCGATTCACAATCAGCAGAGCGCACAGCCCGGAAGACACGCCGCGCTCCAAAGGCGGGCGTCCGGAAACTGAATAAGTGAAAACACTATTTTTAATCGGCGGCGCATTACTTTGTTTCTGGTTATTTTCACCGATGGCCGCGATTGTAATTATTGTGTTGGCGTGGCTGTGCGTTTCCAAAATAACAGTTCAGGTGAGCCGGTAGCATGGGACGCGGCCTATCCAGTTTTCAAAAAGAAATACTCGCCTTACTTTCCGCGAAGGAATGCGTCACGATTCGAGCACTCTTTGAGCATTTTGCCCGACACAGTGCCTCAAATTATTTAACCGTTCGGGCGTCCCTCTCCCGCGCAATCTCCCGCCTGGCCGACCGAGAATTGGTTGAGTGCATATCCCTGAAAATCGGCAGACGGAACGTTCCAGCAGTACGGTTCTCATGCAAAAACTTAACCGTTACGGAAAAAGGCGACGATTTGTCAGGTTCAGAATGCGAAGCGACTGATGGAAACAAAGGCGTTAGTCAGATTGGCGGCGCGGACTGACCTCGCGTGAAGTATAGAGTTAGAGACCCTTCCAGTTCAGGGAGTTAATGAGCTGGCGTCCTTGGCGGGGCGAAATATTTAAAGCGAACAGAAGACCTACATGGAACACAAGTTTCTTCATTTAAATCTTCCCACGCGCCAAGTGGGTCTTCGGGCGGGGCCGAGAGTTAATCTTTCGGCTCCGTCTTTCGCTCCGGAAAGCAGAAGACCAACTGGTGATAGAAGAAAAAAGACGCAGACCTCAGCGCAAGCGGATTCCATTCGTTTATTCGGCTGGAAGCCCGCTACCGCCGCGCAGTTTAGATGCTCTACCGGGCGAAATGCCCCCAACTTCAGAACAGCCGGTTCAGCCGCTACCTCTCAGTATCGACGCAAAAAAGTTGTTGGAATCTTGGAAGCACACGGCTTCTGAGAGAGTCCCGACCCTTAACGATGTTGCTCCAGTAGCCCTACCTAAGTGCAAACATGGGGTCCGGCTCACCAGAGATGAATATATTTTTGAGCGTTCGTATAAGAACAAGTATCACCTACGCATGAATGGGAAGTCCGTGCCTGCAGAACTTCGCGGCTCCTATTTCATGCCGAAATCGTTTGAGTGTATCCAATGCCTCCCTGTGTGCATTCATGGGCTGGAGTTAACCGCAAAAGAATTACACTCTGGCAAAAGATTCTCCCGAAAGTGCATAGAGTGTGTAGGAAAGTTTACGAACGCAGCTCATCTAGCAACATATCTAGCGAAGCAGAAGCTAGCCATGGACCGGGGCATGACCTTGACCGAGGGTGAGATAGTTACTTCTTATGGTTTGCCGATGATAAAGGCGGGCCAGTATTTTGCTCAAGGTGGCGGCAGTAAAGAGATTGAAGATATCGACGCGAATTACATCGAAGTTGTTGACGATGGCGATGGAGTCGTGGCAATCCAAACAAGTCCGAGTCGTGACGGGGGTCCGGATGCTGATGATTATAACGATGAAAAGGTTGATAAGTTCGACCCAACATCGTTGGACGTACTCGCAGCCAATGAAACTCACGATGAGGATGCCATCGTAGAAGGAATCGAGCGGGCGGAATTTATAGCAGAAGAGGACGTACGATGAGTGAAACGGACAATTTAATTATCGAGATAAACCCCTCGGGAGTTGCACAGGTGAAGGGGGATATCGAAAATGTGGAGTTTTTTCGGCGCATGGCTCCCGCTATTGAACAGTTGGACCTGAATATTCAAGCTATCGCCAAAGATGCGGCGGCGCAGGCCGAAGTTGTAACGGAGATGGTTGAGATTCTTGAGCGGGCCGCGCACCTAGACCAGATAAAAGCGGATACGAAAAACCTAATCCAGCAAGCGGACCAATCGTTTTTAGATGCGCTGTCCGCAAAGTGAACCGTGAGAACCAAATTAACGGCGACGGCCACCAAAAGAACCAGAAGTAGAAAGCCAGCCAATACTCTGAAGAATCTCAACAGTCCGGAGCGCACACTCTTCAAACTTCCATGTAGACGCTGTATCAAACACGGTGTGCTCGTCCCATTCGCACTCACCGCCTGCATACCGGAAAGTGCAATGAGAAAATTTGCAGCCCTCGAACCGTTTACCGTCCATGTGGACGACGGTGTTAGCAAATGTTTGGTTCGCTACAACGGTCATAACGCCTCCGCGCTTAAAAGCTGATTTTCTCAGAGAAAAACTCAAGGCGCGTCAGCGAGAAGTCAGTACGTGCCCTAACAGTATTGCCCGCGAGTGATTGCGTTCGCGTTAATCCCATGCAATCCGGTTCTCATTTCGTTTCCGCCGTCATCAATTGAGCGAAACACTAAAACACATAAACGGAGAAACGACAGTTGGGAAAGAGAACCGAGACGTTGAAGTGTGTTTTGCAAGATTTCAACGCAACAAACGAAGCCAAATCCAAGGCGGCGGCTGGGCTGATAGCGAGCGGAATTCATCCGAGCGTTGTAAAGAGCTGGGCGCTTCAAGGCGTCAAGTCCGGCGCGGTTGACCCGGATACAAAGATTCGTCGGTTGAAGTGGGTCATCTCCACGAAAAGCGGCACGACCGCAGACCAAAAGCGCCGCGCAGTCACCGAACTTCTGGAAAACGGAATTCGCAGCGAAATTATCAGTAGTTGGGCCAAGCAGTAAAAATCTAATGAAATGGACTGAACTGAAATGACTAAATCTGTAGGCGAAGTGCGCTGGTTTGACCCGGCGCGTGGTTATGGTTTCTTGATTCCCGATGTTGGCGACGATGATGTTTTTGTACATCATTCAGGAATCGGATTTGGAAAACCTGGACGCAGGAACCTGCAAAAAGGTGCCCGCGTTGAATTTGAGATAACGCAAAAAGATGGCCGCACCCATGCTGTCAATGTTTTGCCCATTGAAACGGCGGCTCAATGATTTCAACGGAATCCTTAAAGCAGCAAGTAGGCCGCGCACCTTATGTGAAGCGCCTGAGTTGGAAATCAACCGGCAGTGAATACAAAGCAACATGCCCGTGGCACTCTGACAAAAACCCTTCCCTTTCCAACTACCGCAAAGACGGAGTCTGGCTTTTCTCCTGTCACCCGTGCGAAAAGCACGGCGATGTGATTGCGTTCGTCATGGCGCATGACGGCGTAAAGTTCCCCGAAGCTATTAAGCGCATTAAGGAAGAAAACGGAATCACAGAGCAGAAGGTCTCATTTAAGTTCAACAAAGAGGCCGCGATTTCCGCGCTTCAGACCAATACAGAAGCTCTCGCCTATCTAGCATCCCGTGGTATTTCCCCCGAGTTTGCAAAATCAAGCGACCTCGGCCTAATAGAATATCCCGGCATCGGGCCAGCCCTCGCAATCCCTTATAGCGGCGAGGTTGTGAAATTCCGGGCCTTGAATCCTCCAAGCAAGGGCGATAAGTTCCGACATATCGAAGGGCACCCGTCCAAGGATTTCCTTTATGGTATTGACTCGCTGTGCGCGTTTGATTCGCAAGTGTTTGTCGCAGAGTCAGAACTAGATTGCCTGACAATGCGGGCGCACGGGTTCGCAGCGGTGTCAGTTTCTTCCGCAACTACCTGCCTTCAAAAAGGCGACCTGATTATCCGCGAGGAAGATTTAAAGAAGCTCCAAGCGGATGACCGCAAAATCTATTTAACCTTGGACCAGGACGCGGCGGGCCGTGCATGTGCAGATGCTTTCGAAAAGATTCTGCCAGCGCATCAAGTTTATAGATTGGAATGGACCTACGGCGGCAAGACCAGCACAGACCCTAAGGACGTTGGCGAACTGTACGCACAGAGCGTTGACGGTTTCTATGAAAAGATTGCGAGCCTAACCGCTGAAGCGCAGAACCGTCCTCCAGCATGGCGGCGAGTCTTCAAGAGTTATTCTGAAATGGAGTCCGGAGACATTCGTTTCCTGATTAAGGATTTTCTCCCCGAGGGCGTGACATTTATCGGGGCGTTGTCCGGTTCCGGCAAGACCTGGTTCGCGCTTGCTATGGCGAAGGCACTCACTACGGGCCGTCGATTCTTAGGCAAGTTCGCAATTCCAGAACCGCAAAACGTAATTTATATGATTCCAGAGGCAGGAGAGCGCAGCTTCCGTGTTCGCATGGAGCGGATGAAGATTCCGAATGACCGCTTTTTGTGCCGCACGATGAAAGACGGAGCACCGCTCAATCTAAACGACCCGCTACTTTTAAATGCTGCCCGAGAATTGAAACCTGTAATTTTCCTTGACACGGCAGTACGGTTTTCAAATGCCGACTCGGAGAATGATGCTAACCAAAACGCCCGTGGTTTGGCGGATGGTGTGTTTAAACTTTTGCAGGCCGGGGCGACAGCGATTGTTGGTATCCACCACTCCCCCAAAAGCGCAGTCAACGCCCAGCAATTAACTCTGGAAAATACCCTTCGCGGAACCGGCGACCTCGGCGCAATGTGCGATGCGGTTTACGGACTAAAGGTAATCAATCCTGAAAAACTAATTGTCAAGGTCGCGTGCGTCAAACCCCGAGACTTTGAACCCGTGCCACCTTTCCAAATTCAAGGTAGACCGTACATTAACGAGACAGGAGATTTCGGTTTGCTTCTTAATGAGGCAGGCCAGAAGTCCGAATCCGAATTGCTGGCCGAATATTTACAAACAAATCCCACGGCCAACTACCGCGATATATCAGGAGCGACCGGCATCCAGCTTAAAAATGTTGGCAAGGTCGCGCATGAAAACGGTTTTGAAAAAGTCGGAAACCAGTGGGCCTCGGCGCGAACGAGTAGCGCAGTAAATTAAATCCCTTCGTTTTTGTTGCCTCTGTTCCCCCGTTCCCTACCTAGATATATGGTAGGGGAACACGGGGAGGACAGACCTGTCTGTCGAAAATCTGTTCCTGAGTAAGTCCTTTAGGAACAGTGGGAACAAAGAGGGAACAGAAAAAGGGAACAAGCAAGTGTGTCTGTTCCCACACGCACCCTCGGGGAACAGCAAAAGGGAACAGACTTTTGTGGGCTAAAACCGTGTCCGGTTTCCGGACAGGTCTCCGGCTTTCCGCCGAAAGCGGCCCCACAAAAACGAAACGGTAGCGATGAAAACATAAATTAAAGCTGTGTTGAGCAAGGCACATCCAGTGACTGGCAGGCTCGAAGCCGTCCTCGGCAGGAAAACCACCCACGGCCAAGCAAGAACAAACGCGGGAATCCCGGCAGAAGGTCGGTTGTCAAATTCCGGGTACGCCGAAGCGCAAACGAAGGCCAGCCAATAAATGGTGGCTCCAATGGTCGCTGCTGTGGAGCGGGGGAACACGACAGGCGAACAATAACACTAAACGGTGTCCGGAAAGGCCAAATTCGGTAGTTACTCACTTTGATTTCTTCGAGTGTTTTCTCCCGGCCCTTTTTGCCGGTGGCTTACGCATAGTAAGAAAACCAAACCTTCCCTCGCAGCAAGGCACGAAGTGCATAGCGACGCCGCCATGATGACAGGGACACTTACAATCGCGTCTGCTTCTCACGCCAAGATTTAACCACGCCAAGGCGGAACTTCACAGTGCGAATTGGATAGCCTGTCCGGAAAGTGAACAGCAATGCGCGACCAGGAATTAATCAGCGCGGCAGGGATAGACATTTTAAAAACAGCCCTGCAGTTTCGAGCTTCATCTGTCACGGCCACGGAAGAATCTAAATCTGAAGCCAAGCGCCTGCTGAAGCAACTCGAAACCATAGGCGTGCCGTCCGGAAACCGGACAAACTAAATTTAAAAACCGGCAACCCCGGCAAAAGGAAAGAATTGCATGATGACAAGAGAAGAAGCCCTCAACCAAATTGAGGCCGACCGTTGGGAACTCGCGGAGACCAATTTAATCGAGTTGGCGAAGACCGAGGCAGAAAAGCATCCCGTGAATTTCTTCAGACTGCGCGACATTCTCGGGCTGGGGGTCAAGGTTCAGGAGTTAAGACTTGATGCTTTGCGGTATGGACTTAAGGCGGCAGAGGAAACTAAACCCGCGACCGCAGAAGCGCCAACCCACTACGGATTTAGTACTCCTGAAGGCCCTGCTTTGCGGTATGGATTTAGCCGGAATGCCGACACTCTTAAAAATGAGGCGACCGCAGAAAACACTAAACCGCAGGCAACGGACCTAGACACGCTAGCAGAGCGAATCCTAGCCGCGTTTAAATCAGAGGATGAAACCTTGACGGATGCAACCCTATTGGCCGCATCGGGCTTAGGCAGGGACAAGTACACCGATATTCGAGATTACTTGCTGTATGAGACTGAGGAACTTTCCGAGACCGTAGACGGCATCCCCACGGAATATATTCGCAATTGGCCGCGCAAGGTTCAGGCGGCGGCATAAGCCAAGGAATTTAACAAATGGCGACCGCAGAACCCAAAGATTTAAAAACTAAAAAGCCGCGCACAGATAGAAAAGTATCAGTCCAGAAAATCCAATCCATAGTGGGCGCAATCGAAAAGCGCATATCTCGCGACGAAACCGCAGAAACTAAACTAACAGTGAAGGAGTTGACCAGCCTCGGCAATACGGCTGCGAAACTAAATAAGATTCTGCAGGAAGTGGATAAGCAGAACATCCAGCGGGAAAAGAACCTTGCCCGAGGCAATAAGAGCGACCTGTTTAAGAACTAAAACGGGTTCATCTGGTGAGCACGGAGAGCGGCCTTTAAGTGCATCTGAAACGGATACGGTAAACCTGTAAACCATTGAAAACACGATAGCGCAAGAGCGGAAGAGGCGGAAACATCTCGCTTGGCGAGCGTCTTTCCACTTTCGCAGAGAAGAATATTTTAGTTTTTTCCAAAAATCGCAAAAATCACTTTTTTAAAAAACCGAAAACTTAAAAATATTCGGGATTCGCAAATCAAGAACGCTCGCCCAGGTATGCCAGCAGATGCAATACGGAGCGCGTAGGGCGATTATTTTAGAAGGAACGAGGAAAGTAGTGTGGAAGCGCCAGGGAAGGCGAGATTTAAACGCTTGGTGGGCTTGCGTTCAATGTGGAACAGACGCCCTGCAGGTTTGTGTGCTATACGGGTCTTGCTAAAAGTCCCCGGAAAGGCACCCAGCCTATGCTCGAACCCTTGGACATTTTCATCAAAATGGAAGATGGAACTTATGTGTGGAAGGCGGCGGCGGACAATTTTGAGCTTGCGAAATCAACGGTTGACCGATTGGCGACTACTTCCCCCGGCGAGTACATGATTTTTAACCAAACCACGGGCAATAAAATTGTGGTCAGAGACGGTTTACCTGAACCGGGGGCCGCGTCGTAATCGTTCGTTTAGCCGGAAACAGTGTTCGCGGTCTCGCGATGACCGAGGCGGGTTTTGATGGATGGGTACACCGTGCCCCGTCTTTTTAAGATTTCTCAGAAGGACAACCAAACTACAGAATCGGGTATTAGAAACAGACGGGTTAAGCCGCCTGTTCAGACAGGGTTTTATGGACAAGCGAACGGCTGCACCCGAGCGTCTGGGCTATCTCTCGGATGGTCTGGCCCTCGGAACGCAGCGTGGTGAGCCTGCCAGCATCAAGAACGATAGCTTTACGGCCCACACGGAAGCCTTTGGCGCGACGGTTGGCAATGCCTGCCTTAACTCGCTCACGGATTAGGTCGCGCTCGAATTCAGCCATTGCCGCGATAACCCCGAACATCAGGCGACCCGCAGGCGTGGTTAGGTCCAGCGATTCCTTTAGACTGATAAAGGCGACCCCGAGGGATTCAAACTCGGCCAGCGAATTAACTAGGTGCTTTAGCGAGCGCCCGAAACGGTCTAGTTTCCAAACCAGGACGGCATCAATTTTGCGGCGGTGAGCATCCGCCATGAGTTTGTTTAACTCTGGCCGAGAGTCCTTTGACCCGCTAATACCAGCGTCAATATATTCGCCTACGATTTCCCAGCCGCGCCTCTGACAGTATTCGCGCAACTCGCGCAGCTGCATTTGTGGGTCTTGGCCTTTATCGAGTGTTGAAACTCTGGCGTACAGAGCAGTTCTCATCAGCGCCTCTCCGTTACATCAGTTGTGCAGTGAAAAACATCAATTCCTTTTTCTTTAGAAATAGAGACAACGCGGAAAGCTTTTTGGAAGAGATTCGTGCGAAAGCGCATAGGCACGCCTCGAAAAATCGCGTCAAGTTCAGGAGCTTTAGCGGAGTGCAGCACACGAATCGGTTCAGGCTGACCGCTGTTGATTCGAGCGCGGATAATTAATGGTTCTGGCTTGGTCTTTGTTTCATGGCTGCTAATACTTCCGCGTTTCATGCCTTCTCCTTCGCCAATCCAGAATTAATGTAAATCCTGATGAGTTGAGCGGGCTTGATTCCTTTGCTGGCCGCTACTTTGTCCAGCCGCTTGATTTGGTCAGGAGTTAGAAATATCGTCGTTCGTTTCATCGGCTTATTTCTGGACTAATTCAGCTTCCAACATTTCCAGCGCGGAGTCGGCATCATCTACAGCATTTTCGAGAGAGTTTTTCAGCTCGGCAATGGGCAATTCCTCCACATCATCATCCGAGGCTTTGCGCTCCGCTTGCTCCAGAATTTCAGTGCAGCGATTCAGAAGGGTCTTGACACGCTCAATTGATTTTTTCTTTTGCGTGTAGGTCATTTGTGCTGCCTCCATTGCACGCCAGTATACAGCAAGTGTATACGTTGTCAAGAGAAATCTGCATCCCCGCAAATAATTTGGGCAAAGTTCCGCTTACCCTTCACGTTCCCGCGCATCGGTCGCAGAGCCGGTAAGAGTGGCGAGCGTACTCCCGAGCGGGGGAGATTGGTTTTTATTTTTTTTTTCCAAGACTAGATTTGTTTTATAGGGACCCTAGCTGTGGATGTTAGGCAGGTACCACCCGGTTCCCCCTTTTGGTCAGTTCCTTGCCGGGGTTTGTCATAGCTTTTTTTCCACGATTTTAAAGTTATTTCGCAAAGGTACTACTCCCAAAGGATTTGCATTTGACTCTCTATTTCCTGAAAGCATCTCCGTCCGGATTTATAAAAATAGGCCGCTCGATTAATTTCGATAAACGCCTTTCTGAAATAAGACGGGCAACAACAGACGCGGATGTTTCCGTGCTCGCAGTTTTCCACGGAGCCGATGATTTCATTATCGAGCGGGAGAGCGAACTACATTTCAGTTTGGCCGGTAGCCGCTACAAGGGGGAATGGTACGAGGACTGTGAACCTGTGCGCGAAGCTCTCGCTGATTGCGACCGCCAATTTAATCCGGAGAATTATTCGGTGTCGCGTTAACAATCTCGCCTTTTAGGGTGCTAGTTTCTCGTAAATCGTATGATATTCCTCTCCGCACGGTTTAAGCGAGCCGAGCACGGGCAGACCAGCTTTGCCCATCCCGTGAAAACACCAGCTCTGTTCAAATGGCTTTCCGGACGATGAGTCTCGATACGATACAGTTCCTTTGACCCAAAACTGAACGGGGTTATTGTTGCCAAACGTTTCTATGGACTTTTTGTCTTCCGTAAAAATGTGAATCGGGAAAGTATATGAGTAGCCTGGACCCATGCTCTCAAGCGAGAGAGGTCCAGTTGGCTCGCTGTCAATTGCATTTCCCGGCGCATAAAACTGATAGCGATATTTGATGATGACATTATCCGCTACGGCTTTCCCTAGGTTTGAGACTGTAAGCGCGCACTGAGTTGTAGCGCCGAACCACTCTGGTTTTTCGCCGGTCATTGCGGACGCATATAGCGCCGCTCGGGAACTAGCTTCGTTAACCTTGCGAGATTCGTGCGCCTCTATCCAACTTGCAAGACTGACTGCCAAAGCAAGAACACTGAGGGTTATAGAAACGGCGTGGGGTCTTTTCATAATGGCAGATTCTATCAGTAAACATAAAACGGGTGAGGCTCCAAAAGCATTCCTAATGGTGTCAGCGGTGCCGTGCTCCCCGTTTTTAAATCGTCCGCAAACCGGACACAGAAAAAGGACAGAAAAATGAGTGTAGAAACGTCAGCAACTTCAGCAGAAAAAGAAACGCTATCAGTAGGCAGTCTCGTAGTCACAGAAACGGGCGACCTGGTTATATTGACCGGCGACACGCGGGAATACGGAGATGTAAGCAGAGGCGACGTTGCACCGTGGTATCCCCGGCGTTTTGGTGCTCCGCAACGGCCAGCCAATGCCTTTCAATAACTACCGCGTCAAAACTTATAGAATCGTTGGACACATTAACGATTTGGTTCAGGCTCTCGGAAAGCAGGTTGATATCGTTACGCCCGCAGAAAAAGCAGAGTCCGAACTAACCCCGCTGGAACGGTTGGCGCGGGTTGAGCGGGAAGCCGCTACGCTCCGGAAACTAGTTCAGGGCCGCTAATTAAAAAGGGAGGCTCCATAAGCATTCTTTTGGTTTCCGCCCCCGCCGCGCTGTTCCCCGTTTTAAATCGTCCGCAAACCGGACAACCAAAAATTATCAGGAGAATTTATGTCAGTCACGCAGCAAGAAATTACGAAGCTGAGAGCGCAGCTCGCAGAAGATAGAAAGCTCTGCGCGAATAGCGAGTTGGCGCAAGCATATTTAAATAGTGCCGAGGCGAAACTAAATGAGGTAGAAGCGAGCTGGGCACGGCAAAATCCTGTCGAAGCCCTCGACGCGGTTTTGGATACCGTTGAAATCGGGTCCGAAACTGCCGACTCTGCCGACTCTGCCGAACTCCGTGCGATGGTTGCGGACCTCCGAGAATGGGAAGCGGCTTTAGAAGATGTTTCCGCTAACCGCACGCTGCCTCTCTACATCCTTGCCGAAAAGTATCTCCGGACGCTGAAGCAAAATTACGTCGCGCTGTACTTGAAGCACGAAGCGCAGACTTTGCCCGCGCCTGAACATTCCACGGTGAACTAAAGAACTTCGCGGGTTGGGAGCGATTGGGACAGGATTTCCCGACCGAGTACCTTCGTCTTTTGCCGGACAGAGGATATTAGTTAATACAATCCTGTTTCCACAATTTGTCAAAAGTTTCGCGGCGATGGCGAAGGTGCAGGGTTTGTCGCCACAAAAAATAATATCTAGCGGCCCTGCACCAATCTTTCTAGGTACCCTTTAGAGCCTTCCCGCCTACACACGGCGCGGCGGCTCCCCCTTCTGTCCGCTATTTTGTCCGCTTTCCGAACAGGTGACCGAACTCGCCGCGTGCGTAGAAAGCGGGGCGCAATCGACGCAAAATCTGCGGTCAATAATCTAGGAGAAATAGCGTGGTTGATTCAACGTCACAGCATCAAGATTTGTCTGCCTGGTTTGCCAAGCCCGATGCGCCTGCAGCCGCTTCGCCGGTCGGGAGGCTGGTGCAGGCCATAGTTGAGAAGAATCCAGGTATAGGTTTTGAGGATGCCCGCGCCGAGGCCGATGCGCTCCTATGGCAGGCGGCTGGCCGCAAAGTCTATAAAGTACCCCCCGTTTTAAGTCCGGCAGAAAAGGAAGCCGCTCGGGAGCGCCTGAAAGCCGCATTCCGAGTCCAGAAGGTCGCTTAAGGCTCGATTCCCCGCATTCCTAGGGCATGGGGTCTGAGTATCTCGCCCAGAACGTCCTGACGGGCAATAAACCTTAAACGGAGCCGAATCGTGAGCGAAAAGACGTGTAATAACGCTTCTCATCTGCAGGACACCCTGCGGGGCCGGACGCGCTGTAAGAGTTGCGGAAGGCAGCTTCACCAAGTTCCGGATTGGAAGTGCAAGGTATGCGGAGTTGCGAAAAATGGATGCTCCTGCATCCTCGCAAGGAACCAAAGGAACTTATGCCAGAGAGATTAGAGCATATACTGTCGTATCGTTCGGACTACCAGAAGGTGTACGTGGCTGCGCTAACGATTTATCTTGATGACAGTGGAACACACCCGGAAGCACCGTATGCAGTTGTAGCGGGTTGGATTTCGCCATTCCAGCAATG
>WNFR01001159.1_pt1 | contig 31643 bp, 23 predicted proteins | sample 5400221 | NCBI WGS metagenome assembly WNFR01 (sample SAMN13153357, study PRJNA577476) | soil metagenome | isolation source: 40 cm soil under Madrone tree | place: USA:California | collected 2016-06-14
TTGCCCAGCATCGGCCCCTCCCCGGTGGCGTTGTAGTGCTTAAGCCCCCGCCGATGGGCTTCGCGCGAAGCGGGCGGCACGACGAGCTCGGCGAGCTCTTTTCCCAACACTTCTTCGCGCGTGTAACCGAAGGTCTTCTCCGCCGCCGGATTGAATTCGATGACACGGCCTTGGGAGTCTATGGTGACGATACTATCTAGCGCCGCTTCGAAAATCGCACTCTTGCGCAGTTCGCTGGCCCTGAGGGCGTATTCCGCGTCTCTGCGGGCCGTGCGTTCCCGCTGTTCCTGAATCGCCCGCTCCACCGCGGCGGATAGGCGAACCAGATTGGTCTTCATGACATAGTCGTTCGCGCCCTGTTTCATGGCACGAATCGCATCCTCTTCACCGATCGAACCCGAGACGAAAATGAACGGAATATCCGGGAAATGGTTGCGCGCGATGGCAAGGGCTTCCGCGCCGTCAAAATTCGGCATGGAGAAGTCTGCAAGGATCAACTCAGGTTTGAATTGTTCCAGTTCGCGACGATATTCGGCAGCGGTGTCCACCCGGCGCGCGTCGAAGGCGATGCCCGCGCGCTTGAGTTCCCGCAGCGCCAGTTCGGCGTCGTTCGGAACGTCCTCAACGATCAGGATCTTGAGTTGCCTGCTCATGAAGTCTTCCGGGAAGACACCCTTGGAATGGTGTGCGGGATCGCTTTTCAACGCGACGGTTTCTGCACGGGGTGAATTCCGGATGCTGATTCGAAGATCAGGCTAGTGGGCACACCCCGGGCGACACGTCGGGAAGCGGAAGAAAAAACGAGATGGCGGTTCGCCGGCAGAACTGACGTCGGTAAGTGCGCCCTGCAGAATCCGGCTGTCGCGAGGGGAGGAACGCGAACCAGTCGTCGGGCGCTCTGAGTCAGTTGCGGAAAGCCAGGGAGGGGAAAGACACCCGTCATCTCGCCTGAAAAGCTACGCTTGCTGGCGGCAGAACCCAACATTAGTTTTGCCGCCATGACACACTGTTCTCCCTTAAAGTTGTGTTCGCTTTCCGTAACGAGCGGTTGTTTGTGAATTATTATTCATTGATCAGTACCCGGGGTTTGGCCGGTTTGTCGAATCCGAAGTGCGCAGCGCAAACTCCAGACCGGTCAGCACCTCGATCGCCCCGCTTGAACTCCGTGGCCTTGTCGAAACCGTTGCTGTCTTTCAGGCGGATATCCAGATTTATCACTTGCGGGTCGCCGCGCCTGATCAGCTCCAACCCGGCTCGTTCGCGAGATCAGCGAATAGAGCGCAAGCGTTCAGCCTGAACTCTAACGCTAAAGACCTACGGATGCAGTCGCGTACAGCCGACAAACTACGTCAGATATTTCCTGACAGCGCCTGCGTCGCGGTTATTCGAGAGAAGTAATCCCCTGCCGGATCGCGAATCTGACAAGATTCGCAAGGTCGCGAATGTCGAGTTTGTCCATCATTCGGGCGCGGTAGGTCTCCACCGTTTTGGGTGAAAGCGACAGCGTTACCGCGATTTCGGCGATAGAGTGTCCCTCGGCGAGCATTTGCAGGACTTGTCGCTCGCGGGAGCTAAGCCGCAGAATTGGGTCGTCCGAGGCAGTTTTGCGGATGACGTGGTCGATCAGTCTTTCATTCAATTGTCCGCTGAGATAGTGCCTGCCTTCGTGCGCCGCTCGAATCGCATCGACCACTTCCTTGGCCACCGATTTCTTCGCGATATAGCCTGCGGCGCCAGCCTGTAGTGCACGGTATACGTGAACCGGGTCCGAGTACGCGGAGAGCATGATGACGCGGGTCTGAGGGCACCGCTCCCGGATGATCCGCGTCGCCTCGGTGCCGTTCAGAACGGGCATGGCAACGTCCATGAGGACCACATCCGGACTGTGCTCCATTGCACTGCGCACGGCCTCGCGGCCGTCCTCGACTAGGGCGACGACTTTCATGTCGGCCTGCGCCTCGACCAGATTGCGCAATCCCTCAGCCACGACGCCGTGATCGTCGGCGATCAGAACCCTGATCGTCATGTCAGCGTGGAACCCGCACGGTGAGTCGCGTCCCGCGGCCGGGCAGCGCCTGAACCTCAAAACGCCCACCGACCGCTTGCGCGCGCTCTCTCATCGTCACCATGCCGAGTCCAGGCTTCGGTTTGTCCGAGGTAGCCTCCACGCGGTCGAAGCCGATTCCGTCGTCCTGCACGGACATCACGCATACTCCGTTCGCATGATCGAGCGCTATTTCGACGTGCCGCGCGCGGGCGTGCTTTGCGACGTTGTTGAGCGCTTCCTGCGCGATGCGAAAGAGCGCAATTTCGACCTGAGGTGCCGGCCGTACAGCCGGCTCGCTTCCGGTTACCGCGACCGCGATCCCCGTTCGCACGGAGAATTTACTTGCGTGCCAGTCCAAGGCCGCCGCAAGACCGTGGTCGTCGAGCATCGGCGGTCGCAGCTCGGACATGACGTTCTCGATCGTGTCCATCGTCGACTCGAGAAGCGCCGCCGAATCGTCCACTCGTGCCCGAACCTCGCCGCTTCCACTCGAAGCGAGCGCCGTCTGGAGGATGTCGAGGTTGATTCTCAGGGCGGTCAGGTTCTGGCCGACCCGATCGTGGAGCTCGCGGGAAAGCTGCCGGCGCTCAGATTCCTGCAGCTCGACCAGCCGTCGTGACAGGGCCTGGTGCTCCGCCGCCGATCGCCGCAAGGCGTCTCCAGCGTGCTTACGCTGGGTGATGTCCTCCGCGACGCCAGCGATCCGGTACACCTTTCCAGACCGATTTTTTATGGGAAATCCGCGGTTACGAATCCATCGCACAGACCCGTCAGGTCTTACGATGCGGTATTCCACCTCAAATCCCTGTTCCCGCTGCCTTTCAAGGATGCGAACCACATGCTCGCGATCCTTAGTGTGAATCGCCTCCATGAACGATCGCGGCCGTTGACGCAGGCTTTCCCGAGATCGTGCCCAGATGACCTCATACGCGGGACTCACGTAGAGCAACTCGTCCATAGCGGGTGTGGTCATCCAGACGACCTCCCGGATGTTTTCGGCGAGCTGGCGGAACTTTTCCTCGCTCTCGCGCAGTGCATCCTCGGCCCGCTTTCGGTCCTCGATATCGGTACTCGTTCCATACCACTTGACGATCTTTCCCTGCTCGTCGCGCAGCGGCACGGTGCGGACCAGGAACCAGCGATACTCCCCGTCGGCGCGGCGCAAACGCATTTCATACTCGCACGTCTCCCCAGCGGCCATGTCCACAGACCACTTCTCCATGACGCTTGGGAGGTCTTCTGGATGAACTATGTGAATCGCATCTTCAAGTGCCTCCTCCAATGAGAGGCCCGTATAATCGACCCAGCGCTGATTGACGAATTCAACGGCGCCGTCGGGCAGAAGGCTCCAGGCCATCGTTGGAATTGTGTCGATGACGAGCCGAAGGAGATCTTCCTTTTGCCGCGCCAACGCTTGAATCTCCCCGCCCATCTGCAGCGACGCCTCTGCCGCGCGCTTGCGCGCGCTAATGTCTTCGATGAGTGCGACCATGTAGCGAGGCTCGTCGGCTGGGCCGCGCACGAGCGCCACGGTATTGTGCACCCAGACTAATTGGCCGTCCTTTCGGCGATAGCGCTTGTCGATCACGAAGGCCTCGCGCTTACCCGCGAGCAGCTCATCGATCAGCGCCTTGTTTTGCGGATAGTCTTCCTCGTGGGTGACGTCAGCGATGGTCTTGCCTTGAAGCTCCGCTTGCGTGTGCCCCACCAGCCGCGCAAACGTAGGATTGACCCGGACGATATTCCCGGCGAGGTCGGTGATTCCCATACCGCACGGCGCCCCCTCGAAAACCGTCCGCAGCAACTCCTCGTTGCTCTTTGCCTCGATCGCCACACGCACCATCTGCGTGGCCATGTCAATCAGGTGAATGTGATCCGTCGACGGTAAGCGCGGCTCGCCGTAATACATCGCAAATGTCCCGAGTACAGCGTTGTCGTCCGAAAGGATCGGCGTGGACCAGATCGCGCGCAGTCCGTTGCGGACCGCGATGTCGCGGCAGTCCTCCCAAAGCGCATCAACCCCGGTGTCTTTCGTATACACCGGTTTGCGCAGGAACGCCGCTGTCCCGCACGAGCCCATGTTGGGCGCGATGCGCAGGAATGGTTCGATGCCCGCCTTGTAATCCTCGGGGATGTTTGGCGCGGCGGCAAACCTGAGCCGCTGTTGCATGGTGTCCGCAAGCAGCACGGCGCAGCGCATACCGTCAGCCTGCTCCTCGATCAGCTTGACCAGTGTCTCGAGAATCTCCCATAGTGGCGCGCCACCCGCGATCCGCTCGAGCACGCGGCGCTCGTTATCAAGCAACGCGGCTCGAGTTTGTTGCTCGGTAGCAAATGTCGTCATGTCCGAAGTCGCTTCGCAAGCGCGAGACCCTCGCGAGCGAGAAGCAGCGCCCCCACTTCCCTGGCTCGCTTCGCGGCATCCAGATCACCCGCGCAAGCGGCGATGATCGATCCCATCATCAGAATTTGCCACAGTCTTGCGAAGCGATCCGGATTGCGTACACCTGCGTTCTCACCCCATTGTCTCAGGAGTGCGCGGACCGTTTCGATGTGGCAGACCGCCGCATGCCGAACGGGGTGCCGCAGGTCACTCTGTTCGAGCAGCGCTTTCACGAAAGAACAACCTTCGAAATCGGACCGGCGGAACCACTTGTCGAATGCATCGAACACTGCAAGCAGGCGTTCCCCGGGGGTTCGGGCCCGGCGTTCCACCTCTTCCTGCAGCCAAGCCCGCGTCCACAATTCCTCACGACGGCGGAGGAAAGCAAGCGCGAGCTTGTCTTTGGAAGGATAGTGCCGATACAACGTCATTTTCGTCACGCCTGAGTGCGCAACGACAGTATCAACGCCCACCGCACGGATGCCGTCTCGGGAAAAAAGCTCGTAGGCAGTCTGATCGATGCGCTCGCGCGCGCTGGCCGGACGAGACGAGATTGGTTTTCGATGTTTGGTTCGAGGTACTTTCATACGAGAGAGCCGTATACCATTCGACAGGTCATGCCCGCATATTTTGGACCTAGACGACCGGATAATTATTATGTTTCTATACAGCTCTGTCGCTTCAATATCTCTCTACCGGCGATTCCAGTTCTACCGCCAGTCATATACGGCTCTGTCTCTCATATCCAGATCGTATTGTCAAGTTCATCTGAGCTGGCGCCCCAAAATAATGCCGGCCTTGATGATCTCGCCAGCGAGCGGCGACTTGAACTGCTTCACGTCGGCGTTTTCCTGACCGGCGTAGTGCGAAGCTCGATGTTCACACGACAGGGACCACCGGTTCAATCCCGGGGCCACCCGCCCGGCTTTCCTGCTTTTCCCTACGCCTCCAGCTTCTTCCACAAGCAGGCGCCCTTGGCAGCCTTGTCGATGTCGTCGAGTTGCTGTGCATGGGCGGCAAGTTCATCCGACGTCGCACGCAGCACGATCAATTCCAGCTTCTCGTCGGCGAACGCGCTATCCAGTGCGGGCGAGGACGATTCGCCAAGATCCATCAGTAGGCTTTCCTGGCCGCGGGTCATCGCCAGATAGACTTCGGCCAGCAGGCGCGCATCCAGCAGCGCGCCGTGCAGCGACCGCGCGGAGTGGTCGACCTGGTAACGCTCGCACAGCGCGTCCAGCGAGTTGCGTTTGCCCGGATGCAGGCCTTTGGCCATCTTCAGCGTATCGGTGATCAGTGGACAGTAGTGGCCGATCGGCTGCAGTTCGAGCAGCGCCAGTTCGTGATCGAGGAAACCCACGTCGAACGGCGCGTTGTGGATAATCAGCTCGGCCCCGGCGACGAAATCGAGGAACTCCTTCGCCGTCTCTTTCATCTTCGGCTTGTCCTGAAGGAACTCGCCGGTGATCCCGTGCACGTCGATTGCTCCCGCTTCGATCTCCCGCTCGGGATTCACGTACTGGTGATAGTGCCGGTCGGTAAAGCGGCGATTGACGATCTCCACCGCTGCGATTTCGATGATGCGATGCCCGAGCGACGGATCCAGGCCCGTGGTTTCAGTATCAAGGATGATTTGGCGCATGAAATTCAGGGGAGAGGGACGAGGGTGGAGGGACGAGGGGAAAACCTGGACAAGGGCGCAAAGATTCCAAGACGCGAAGCAGACTTCATCTCGCCGGTCTTCCCTCGTTTCTCTCCGCTCTTCTCTCGTCCCTCATCCCTCGCCCCTCGTCCCTGCACCTCACCCCTCATCCCTCTCCCCTCAGCGCAGCTCAGCGGCGACACCGCGATTCGCGAGCTCATCCGCACGTTCGTTGCCGGGATTGCCGTGGTGGCCGCGCACCCATATCCACTCGACGTCGTGCTTCTGGACCAGTTCGTCCAGCTTCATCCAGAGATCGACGTTCTTGACCGGTTTCCTGTCCGCGGTGCGCCAGCCGCGCCTTTTCCAGTCGTGAATCCAGGCGGAGATGCCGTTGTGCACGTACTGGGAATCGGTGTGCAGGCGAACCTTGCAGCGCCGCTTCAGCGATGCCAGCGCCTCGATCACCGCCGTCAGCTCCATGCGGTTGTTGGTGGTTTCGGGCTCGCCGCCGAACAATTCCTTCTCGTGATCGCCCCACTTCAGCCAGACGCCCCAGCCGCCCGGCCCGGGGTTGCCCTTGCAGGCGCCGTCGGTGTAAATGTCGACGACTTCGCTCATTGAGGGTCGCCGGCCATGTGATTGGTGCGCGCCGCCAGCGCGTCGTCATGGCCGTTGGTCTTGTGCGGCACCGCGACCAGCGCTTTTTTCTTCACCTCCGCGGATTTCCATTTCGGCGTGATGATGCGCATGCCCTGCACGCGTTTGATGCCGTGCAGGAAGTAGATCCCGCCGGCAAACGGCCACCAGCGGTCGCCCGCCGCTTCCATGAAGTCGAAACGGCGAAACCATTTTTCCGTGGTGAGAGGCGGCGCATAGCAGCACATGCGCCCGCCCGCGAGCTCGAAGCCCAGCAACGCCATCCAGTCCTTGATCCGCGGCAGATTGATGAACTGGCCGCACCACGGATAAACGCCTTCCCGGTGGCTCACCAGGCGCCGCACACCCCACAGGCTCCAGGGATTGAATCCGGACAGGACTACATGCCCTTCGGGCATGAGGATGCGCGAAACCTCGCGCAGCACCTGATGCGGATTACTGCTGAATTCGAGCGCGTGTGGCAGCACCACCAGATCGGCAACCGCCGACTGGATCGGCAGCGCGCACAGATCCGACTGCAAACGCACCGGCCCGTCCATACCGGTCACCCAGCGATACGGCATGCGGTTGGCGCGCAGGAAATCGAACTCCGGAAGCCCGAGCTGGAACGCGTTGAATCCGAACACGTCGGCCAGCTCCTGGTCGAAATAGCGCAGCTCGGCTTCGAGCAGGTGCGCCCCGAGCGGCGTGGACAGCCATGCGGATAGGCCGGAGGATGCAGGCCGGGTTGACATTCAGTATTGGGCCACGAAAGATACGGCCATGAAAATGACCACTATTGCTCCAATCCGCGCGTTCAAGGACAACTATATCTGGTGCCTGCGACGCGGCACCAATGCCGCAGTCGTGGATCCCGGCGATGCCGGGCCCGTGTTCGATTACCTGCGCGCCGAGGGGCTGCAGCTTACCGCGATACTCAATACCCATCACCACGCAGATCATGTCGGCGGCAACGTCGATCTCCTGTCGAAGTATAACGTACCGGTATTCGGGCCGGCGCACGAGAGCATTCCCGGCGTCACCCGAAAGCTCGTGGAAGGCGACGAAATCGAAGTGCCGGGCATCGGCGTAAGCCTGCACGTACTCGACATCCCGGGCCATACCGCGGGGCACATTGCCTGTTACGGCGAGGGGCTGTTGTTCTGCGGCGACACCCTGTTCTCATGCGGCTGCGGGCGCCTGTTCGAGGGCACACCGGAGCAGATGCATTCGTCGCTGAGCAAGCTGGCCGATCTGCCCTCCGAAACCCTGGTGTACTGCGGACACGAGTACACGCTTTCCAATCTGCGCTTTGCCGATGCCGCGGAACCGGGAAATCCCGCCCTCGCGGAACGACTGGTCGCCGCACGCGCGGCACTCGATCGCGGCACCCCCACTCTGCCCTCGACCATTGGGACCGAACGGGCCACCAATCCTTTCCTGCGCGTCCGCGAGCCGGCCCTGGTCACTTCGGCCAGCCGCTATGCGGGACGCGCGCTCACAAACGCGGTCGAAGTTTTCGCAGCGTTGCGGAAATGGAAAGATGGGTTTTAAGACAAGGATGAAGGCGGAAGGAGGAAGTAAGTTCAAAAGCTTCTGACTCACCCTCATCCCTCATCCTTCATCCTTGGATGCCCCTCTTTCATCCTTCATCCCTCATCCTTCATCCCTGGATGCCCTTCCCTCGTCCCTCGCCCCTGAATTTCTTGCGTTGCGGGGGCGCGTTCGTTAGCATACGTCGCTGAATCCATTAAGAACGGATGGGGATGAAAAAACCACGCGCGCTTTTTGCCGGCCTGTTTGCTGCACTTGTCGCATTCCCGGTCTTCGCCATCGAAACCCCTCCGCGAAACCCGTACGTTTCGGAAGAACCACCGGAAGATGTCTCTCCGGTAATCCACGAAGAAGTCCCGGCAGCATCAGCCACTGAAAGCCTGCGATCGGACGTGCCGGTCGATGCGCACGCCGGTACCGTGGTAGCGCCAGCATCGCAGTCTGCGGGAAGCCTTTGGGGGCGCATACGCTCCGGCTTCGCCATGCCCGAAATCGAAAGCGCACTGGTTGCAAGGCACGAAGCCTGGTACCTGAACCATCCCGACTATACCCAGCTCATGATCGAGCGCAGCCGTCTATACCTCTACTACATCGTCGAGGAGGTGCAAAAGCGCGGCATGCCTACCGAGGTCGCGCTGCTGCCGATGATCGAGAGCGGCTACAACCCCGGGGCTTATTCGCGCGCGCACGCGGCCGGCATCTGGCAGTTCATCCCCTCGACCGGCAGGCGTTACGGCCTGCAACAGAACTGGTGGTACGACGGCAGGCGCGACGTGCTCACAGCCACGCGCGCCGCCCTCGACTACCTGCAGCAGTTGCACGCGCAGTTCGGCGACTGGTACCTGGCGCTGGCCGCTTACAATTGGGGCGAGAACGGCGTCACGCGGGCGATTGCCCAGAACCGCGCAAAACGCAAGCCGACAGACTATCGCAGCCTGCACATGCCGCGCGAGACCCGTAACTACGTACCCAAGCTGCAGGCAGTGAAGAACATCATCGTCAATCCACAGGGTGTGGGATTCCCGCTCGAAGATATTCCGGACCAGCCCTACTTCACCACCGTCACGACGCCCGAGCACATCGACATGCAAGTGGCGGCGCGGCTCGCGGAAATGTCCGAGGATGACTTCAAGTCGCTCAACCCCGGACACACGCGGCCGGTGATCACGTCCAACGGGTCACGCACGCTGCTGCTGCCGATCGACAAGGCCGGCATCTTCAATGCCAATCTGAAGGACTACGACCAGCCGCTGGTGTCGTGGCAGACATACACCCTGAAAAAGCACGAGACGCTGGAGCAGATAGCCGAGCAATTCGGAATCCGCACTGCGCGACTGAAGGAAATCAACGGCATCAACCGCCATTTGACAGTGCCTGCAGGGCGTACGCTGCTGGTTCCGATGAACGAGGAAACGCAATCCTCAAATCTTACGGATACCTGGGACAACCCGGAATTCCTGGCGCCCGACGACTACTACATGAACCACATGGTGTACCGGGTGAAAAGCGGCGACAGCCTGTATTCGATCGCCCGGGCGAACCGCATCACCGTGGCCGCTCTCAAGGACTGGAACCGTCTGCACAGCAATCACATCCACCCAGGCCAGCGCCTGGTCGTCTACAGCAATCCTCGCGCCGCACGGCGCTAGCAGCGCAGTTGAAAGCCGGGGGTCAAAAACACAGGCGCACCACGAAGACACGAAGAAAAGCGAAAAAAAAGCACACGTGTGTAAAAAGCTCCAATTGGCGGATGTTCCAACAAAGTCCAGGTTGGCGTAAGAGGATCACGAACAGTCGCCTCGCTTCTATCCCCGATTAATTTAAGGATTCTTGTTTTTCTTCGTGCCTTCGTGTCTTCGTGGTGAGATTTTCGCTTTTGTCTTTCCGCGCCGTTTAGCAAATTCCCTGCTGGCGCTCCTTGCCGTCGTCTTCTACTTGTAGAGGTGGCAGCGCGTCGTGTGCGTTGCCGACAAAGTGCTCGTTCCCGGATAGGTCTGCCGGCATTCCGGCATCGCCTGCGGGCAGCGCGGATGGAAGTGACAGCCCGAGGGAGGATTGACCGGTGAAGGCAGGTCACCCTGCAGCCGGATGATTTCGCGCCGGGTTGCCGGATCCACCGAAGGCACCGCCGACAATAGCGCGCGGGTATAGGGATGCTTCGGGCTGCCGAGCACGTCATCCACCGTCCCCTGTTCGACGATGCGGCCCAGGTACATCACGGCCACCTCGTGGGCGAGATATTCGACCACCGACATGTTGTGCGTGATAAACAGGTAGGCGATGCCCAGGCGATCCTGCAGATCCTTCAGCAGATTCAGAATCTGCGCTTGCACCGAGACATCGAGCGCGCTGGTGGGTTCGTCGCAGACGATCAGTTGCGGCTCGACGGCAAGCGCCCGGGCGATGGCGATTCGCTGTCGCTGCCCGCCGGAAAACGCGTGCGGGTAGCGGTACTTCATCTCCCGGGAGAGGCCGACCTGCCCGAGGAGATCGTCAATGCGTTTGGCGCGGACCTGCGCGTCACCGCCCACGCCCAACGCCGCCATCCCCTCTTCGACGATGTCCATGGTCCGCATGCGCGGATTGAGCGAGCTGTAGGGATCCTGGAAGATGATCTGCAGGTGTTTGCGGCGCATGCGCAACTCGTTCGCCGGCAGCGACGCCAGGTCCACGCCGCCGTAGCGCACCCTTCCCCCGGACAGCGGCAAAAGCCGCAGGATGCCCTTGCCGACGGTAGTTTTACCGCAACCGGACTCGCCGACCAGCGCCAGCGTGCGTCCTGCCCGGATCGACAACGACACACCGTCGACGGCCTTCACTTGACCAACGACGCGCTTGAACAATCCTTTGCGGATCGGGAAGTGAACCTTGAGGTCGTCGACCTCAAGGAGTGAGGAGTGAGGGGTGAGGGGTGAGGAGGATGCAACGGCGATCGGCGCATCCGTCGGAGCCTCTTTTCCCCTAACCCCTAACCCCTCACCCCTCGCGTTTTCGGTGTACAGGTGACACCTCGCTCCATGCCCTTCTGCGATCGGCGCCCACGCCGGGATCGTTTCGCGGCATAGGTCCCACGCATAATCGCAACGATCGGCGAATCGGCAACCGTGGAATTCGCCGGCGAGCGAAGGCACCGTGCCGCGGATCACCGCCAGCGTTTTGTCCCTGGCTTGCCGGTTAGGCACCGAGGCGAAAAGCTTGCGCGAATAGGGATGCGAGGGATTGCCGAAGAACGCCTCGCGCGACGCCATCTCGACGATTTCGCCGGCGTACATCACAGCCACGTGGTGCGCCATTTCCGCCACCACGCCGAGATCGTGGGTAATCAGCAGGATCGACATGCCCATGCGCTTCTGCAGACTGCGCAGCAAGTCCAGAACCTGCGCCTGTATGGTGACGTCCAGCGCCGTGGTCGGTTCATCCGCGATCAGCAGGCTGGGCTCGCAGGCCAGCGCTATCGCGATCATGACCCGCTGCTTCATGCCGCCGGAAAGCTGGAACGGGTACTCGTGGACACGTCCGGCCGGGTCCGGAATGCCGACTGCATTCAGCAGTTCGATCACCCGGGCGTTCACCTCGGCCCCGCGCAATGCCGTATGGCGCTCCAGCACCTCGGCAATCTGCGCGCCCGCGGTCATCACCGGGTTCAGGCTCGCGCCGGGTTCCTGGAAAATCATGCCGATCCTGCGCCCGCGTACCCGCCGCATCGCGGCTTCCGGGAGCTGCAACAGTTCCTCACCCTCCAGCCGCACTGCGCCCGACACGATGCGGCCGGCGTCCGGCAGCAGCCGCGTGATCGACAACGCCGTCATCGACTTGCCACTGCCCGATTCACCCAGCAGGGCGAAAGTCTCGCCGCGTTCGATCGAGAAGGAAAGCCCGTCGACGGCGCGCACCATCCCTTCGTTGGCAGCCAGCCAGGTTGACAGGTCCTCGACCTCGAGCAGGGTATCGGCCATGACAGGCTAACTGTTTTTCACCGCGGGAAAATACTTGGAAATGAATGCCGGGGTCGCCAGCCTTCCCCGGATGCGCGGATCGAAGGCATCGCGCACCGCGTCGGCGAACAGGTTGGCGGATAGCACAAGCATCAGCATGAACACGAATGCCGCGGCCAGCGACCACCACACCATGGGTTCGCGCGCCATTTCCAGGCGCGCGGAATTGATCATGGTGCCGAAGCTGATCATGGTCGGGTCCACGCCTACGCCGACGTAGGACAGCACCGCTTCCGCCAGCACCAGGCCGCTGAAATCCATGACCACCGCGATCAGCACGATATGCATCACGTTGGGCAGGATGTGGCGGGTGATGATGCGGAAACCGGAAACCCCGAAAGCCTGTGCCGCCTGGATGTATTCCATCTCGCGCAGCTTCAACGACTCCCCGCGCAACAACCGGCACAATCCGGTCCAGCTGGTCACGCCGAGAATCAGGCAAAGGACCAGCAACTTGGCGTCGGCTCGCTGCTGCACGGTCTCGAACAGTTCGGCATGCTTGTCCATGAGAACCTGCAGCATCAGCACCGAGGCCGCGATGAGCAGGATGCCGGGAATGGAATTAAGCGTGGTGTAGACGTACTGGATAACGTCGTCCACCCAGCCGCGCAGGTAACCGGCCATGATGCCGAGCAACAGCGCGAACGGCAGCATCACCATCGTGGTGAGGGTACCGATCACGAGCCCGGTGCGGATGCTCTTGAGCGCCTGGTAGAAAACGTCCTGTCCCACCTTGTCGGTGCCCAGAACGTGATATTTCATCGACAGCAACAACATCGGCGCCAGCACCACCAACAGCACGCATGCTGTGATGAGCATCTCCCGCCACGGCACCGCGCTTTCCCCGTTCCAGATCTGCCGCCAGGCGTCCGACATGCCTCGGTTGTCGCGCTGCGATAACCAGATGGTGGCGATCAGCACCAGCAGATTCCAAACCAATATCGCGATTGCCACGCCGGCAATCGCGCGTTTCGCCACGTCCCATGCCCAATCGGTTTCCGGATCGTCGAGATGGGCGCCGCCGTAAGTCAGCCGGGGGAAAAGCCGCGCCTGCCTGCCATCCGGCAGTTCCACCGTCTCCTTGGCGAACAAATGGGTCGCCAGCGGCGCGGAGTAAGTCTTTTCCGGCCTGGTGCGCAGGTGTGCCGCCGCCACGTCGAACAGCGACAGCATCTCGACAGCGTAACTGGCCTTGCCGCCAGCGGCGCCATCCGCCAAGCGCGGGCGAAAATGCAGCGAATCCAGCAGCCCGACTGCGACGAATACGGCCAGGACCACCGCGGCCACCATCCCGCTGCGGCTTTGCGCCACTTTTCTCCACGGCGCCAGCAGGTGCTCGTGACGGCGCACATGCCAGGCGAAAACCAGGATCACCGCGACCAGCAGGTAGACGAGCGCATCGGTCCACAGCACCACCGGCATGATCGGCAGGAGACTCGTCATTGCAGCCTGACCCTGGGATCGGCAATCGTGTAGGAAAAATCAGTGAGGATCAGTCCGACGATGTAAAGCACCGACCCGAGAAACACCATGGCCCGCACCACCGAGAAGTCCTGGTTGTTGATCGCGTCTATGGTGTAGCTACCCAGCCCGGGAATGGCGAAGAAAGATTCGGTGATCAGGCTGCCGAGGAACAACAGCGGGATCGCTACCACCGCGCCGGTGAGGATCGGGATCATGGCGTTGTGCAACACATGCTTGAACAGCACGCGCAGTTCCGACAGCCCCTTGGCGCGGGCGGTGCGCACGTAGTCGCGATTGATCTCTTCGAGAAAAATGGTGCGGTACCAGCGCGCGCTCGACCCGACGCCGGCGATGATACCGATGATCACCGGCAGCACCAGGAACTTCCATGCGCTCAGGCCTTCGCCGTATCCGGAAATCGGCACCAGGTTCCACAGCTTGCTGATCAGATACTGGCCGCCGATGATGTAGAACAGCCCCGAGACCGACATGGCGACCACGCACAGCACCACGCCGGCAAAGTCGATGTAACCGCCGCGAAAGAACGCCATCAGCAGCGCAACCGTGATATAGGTCAGCATGCCGACCAGAAAAACCGGCAGCGCGATGGCGAAACTGGGCCACATGCGGCTGCGGATTTCGTGGCCGATGTCACGACCGTCGGCCTCGGCGCGCCCGAAATCGAAGGCGAACATCTTCACCGACTTGGTGAAGAAAATGGTGTCGGTGAGCTTGCCGGTGCCTTGCGCAGCGGAATTGACGAACAGCGGGCGGTCATAGCCGCGCTCCTCCTTCCATTTGCGCACGGCTTCCTCGGTCACGCGCTTCTGCCCGAGCTGCATGCGCGCCATGTCGTCCGGCGTGTTGACGAAGAAGAACAGCGCAAAGGTGATCACGTTGACCCCGACCAGGATGGGGATGGCGTAGAGAACGCGGCGGATGAGGTAGTTGATCATGGACCTACACCGCGGCCAATTTGCCCCCGGCACGTTCGCGCCGGCGGTATGAGAGTACCGCGGGGATCAACGCAAGCACCAATGCGGCCAGTGCGGCAAGCACGGGCCAGAGCACCGGCGAGTTCCACTGCGCGCGCATGGTTTCGCGCAGTTGCGGGTCGATGCGTTGATACTTGAGACTATTGTTGGCCATCTTGTTGGGCTTGCGGTTGTGCACCCAGGCGTGCGCGAGAGTGAAATCCTGCGGATGCAGCCCCCAAGCCCAGGGGGCGTCGAAACGCAGCATCTCGATCATGCGGTCGATCAGTGCCTGCCGCTCGGGGCCGTTGTCCATTGCGCGCACGCGTTCGAACAGGCGGTCGTACTCCGCGTTCATGTAGTTGGAGGAGTTCTCGCCGTTCTTGAGCGCGCGGCTCTGCGGCCCATGGAACATGAACAGAAAATTCTCGGGGTCCGGATAGTCCGCGTTCCAGCCGAAGAAGAACAATTGCGCCGTGCCCTTGCGCACCTTTTCCTGAAAACGGTTGTAATCGGTATTGCGCACCACCAATTGCAGATTGATCTTGGCTAACTGCTTCACCAGCCAGTCGGCGCGCGACTTGCCCTCCGCACCGACCAGGGTGCCGTCGAAGTAGATCACCAGGGGCTTACCGGTCGAGGCTTCGATTCCGTTCGCATAACCGGCCTCGGCCAGCAGCTGCTGTGCGTACGCGATCGGCTTGCGCGTCGGCCTGCCCTCCACCCAGTCGTAGACGTAGGGATTCATTCCCTCGCGCCCGTCGCGGTAGCCGAATATGCCCGGCGGGATCGGTCCTTGGGCCGCGACGCCGCGCCCGTTGCGGAAGATCGAGATCATTTCCTCGAAGTCCAGCGCGATGGAAATGGCGTGGCGCAGCTTGCGCGCGCGCTCCGAGTTGCCCCCGACCACCGGGTCGAGCATGTTGAAGGCCATGTACAGGGTGGAGGTCGCGACCGAGGTCTGCAACGCGATTCGGCGCAGTTGAATGTCCTCGGTCAGCGCTATATCGCCGGCACCGGTGATCTGCACCACCTGGTCGAAGGTATCCGATGAGATTCCGGAATAATCGTAATAGCCCTGCAGGAACTTGTTCCAGTAGGGAATGCTTTCCTTTTCCAGGCTGAATATGACCTTGTCGATGAACGGCATGAGTTTGCCGGCATCGTCGAGGAGCCCGGCTTCGGCATCGCCCGCTTCGCCATCCGGAGGATACGGTTCTCCGGCGAAATTCGGATTGCGCTCCATCACCATCAACCGGTTCGGATTGTTGACCGTGAGCATGTACGGGCCGGTGCCCACCGGGTACCAGTCGAGGGTGAGGTTTTTGCCTTCGGTCATCCCCGGTTGCGAGTAGAAGCGATGCGCCTCTTCCGGGATCGGCGCAAAGAACGGCATGGCCAGCCAGTAAACGAACTGCGGGTACTTGCCGCGGATCTTGATGCGGTACGTGTAGCGGTCCAGGGTCCGCGCGCCCTCGAGAGGGAACGTCGTGAGGTCGAGATAGGAGTCCGCGGGCAGGTGCTTTGCCGCTTCCTGCAGTTGCTGTGCGAATTCCTTCAGTCCGACGATGTACTCGCTCATCAGACCGAAAATCGGCGAATGCAGCCCGGGGTGCGCAAGCCGGCGGATCTGAAACACGTAGTCCTCGGCAACCAGTTCGCGCGTGCCGCTGTACCCGAAGTCGCGCAGCTCGAATATGTTCCTCAGATCCTCGCGCCCGAGATTCAAATAGCGCGGCTTGCCGGACTCGCCCACGGCAAAGGCCGGGTGCGGCTGGTACATCACTCCCTGCCTGATGCGGATGTCGTAAACGCTGAATGCCACCCGTTCGGCCGGTGCGGAATCGGGCAGCCGGCGGCCGTCGGCATCGAGGTAAACGGCGCGCGGAATCTCCGCCGCGCCGAAAGGAACCAGTTCGTAAGGCCGCCTGAGATAGTGGTATTGCAACGGCGGCATGTAGATCTGGGCGATGAAGACGTACTCGTTCTCGGCGTAGGACTGCACCGGGTCGAGGTGCTTGGGCCGCTCCACGAAGGCCGAATACAGGATGTTCTGGCCGCGCTCGCGGACGGGATAGGGGTTATTCCATGGTCCACCGCAGCCGCCCAGGAAACCGAGCAGCGCGAGCGCCACGGCTGTTGCACTCAGCCGGCTCATACTCTGGCGCAAGTGTAGCGGAATACCGGGTATTCAACCCGCGCACATCCGCAGCTCTCGTAGATCACGGCCGTCGGGACGGGTCGTTTCGATATAATAATGCTGGATTTCCGCGAAACGAGGAAGAAACAGCAAGGAAACGTCATGGGATTTCTCGACAAAAAGAAAATCCTCATCACCGGCCTGCTCAGCAACCGTTCGATCGCCTACGGAATCGCCAAGGCAATGCACCGCGAGGGCGCGCTACTTGCATTCAGCTTCCAGGGGGAGCGGGTCAGGGATCGCGTGGTCGAACTGGCGGCCGAATTCGGCAGCCGGCTGGTGCTGCCCTGCGATGTCGCCAGTGACGCCGAGATCGACGCGCTGTTCGCCGAACTGGCCCGGCATTGGGATGGCCTCGACGGCGTCATCCACTCGATCGCATATGCGCCCCGCGAAGCACTGGCCGGCGACTACCTGGATTCGGTGACCCGCGAGGCGTTTCGCATCGCCCACGAGATCAGTTCCTACAGCTTTGCCGCACTCGCCAAGGCCGGCCTGCCGATGATGCAGGGCCGCAAGGCCGCGTTGCTTACGCTCACCTACCTCGGCGCCGAGCGTTCTTTCCCCAGCTACAACGTCATGGGACTGGCCAAGGCCAGCCTCGAAGCCAATGTCCGCTACATGGCACAAAGCCTCGGGCCCAAGGGCATCCGGGTCAATGCGATTTCCGCGGGGCCGATCAAGACGCTCGCCGCTGCCGGCATCAACAGCTTCGGCAAGCTGCTGGCCTACGCCGAAAAGCAGTCGCCGCTGCGCCGCAACGTTAGCACCGAGGAAGTTGGCAATGTCGCCGCATTCCTGTGCAGCGACCTGGCCAGCGGCATCACCGGCGAAATCACCTATGTAGACGCCGGATTCAATACCACCGGGGCCGGCCAAATCGAATAGACGGAACTCCGAAACAGAAAAGAAGCGCTCACCACGGAGGACGCGGAGGACACGGAGGAAAGCAGGAGCGCAAAAAACCTTCGAGAGTCGAAACCCGCTATCGGTGGTCACTTCGACATCAGTGCTGCCTCTAACTTCCGCATGTTCTTCCTCGTTTTTGTTTCTCCTCCGTGTCCTCCGCGTCCTCCGTGGTGAGCGCTTCTTTCAATAATTCCGATCTACTGTCCCTGCTCCAACCGCTTCCTGTCGACCTTGACGTCGGCGCGTTCCCGCAGGCTGGCGAGATAGGCGACATACTGTTCCTGGCCGACCATCTCCGCGAGTTGCTTGCCCAGCGCCTTGCGTTGTTCCGTATCAACGGCGGTCACGTCCTTGACTTTGGTGACGCGGTATACGACGAATCGTCCCTGCGCAGCCGGCACGCCGGCATAGACCGGGAGTTTGCTCACGTCGGCGCCGAATACCGCCTGTGCGCCCTCGGGGTGAAGACCCTGGCGCTTCTGCAGCGATACCGACTGCGACGGCGACCAGGACAGCGCCACCGGCTGACCCTGCTGCAGCTTCTCCAGCGCCGCGCGACCTTCCTTGCCCGCCAGCTCGATCGCCCCCTTGTCGGTGAGATATTGCATGACATCGCTGCGCACCTGCTCCAGCGGCAGAGCCGCTGCCGGCTTATGCTCGATCACCCGCGCTGCCAGCAGCATATTGGGTTGCACCTCGATCGCCGAGGTATTGTGTTTGTTCCTCAGCACTTCGTCGGAGAACACCGCGTGGAGAAGCTTCTCGTTGTTGAACAGCGGGTTCGGATTGCCGCCGGTCCGGCTGACCCAGTCGGACTTCTGCACCGTGAGCTTGAGCGCCTCCGCCGCGGGCTGCAGGCTGTCGAACTGCTCGTACACCAGGTTGTTGAAACTGTCGGCAGCTTCGGCATAGGCCTTGCCGAGCTTCGGCTTGCGAACTTCGTCGACGATCTGTTGTTTCACCGCGTCAAAGGGCGTGGTCTGCGACGCCTTTATCGCGTCCAGTCGGATGATGTGATAGCCGTACTGGGTTTCGACCGGGCCTGCCAGCTCGCCGATTTTGAGCGCGAAAACGGCGGCGTCGAACGGCTTTACCATCAGCCCGCGAGCGAAGAAACCGAGATCGCCACCTTTCTGCGCCGACCCGGGGTCCTTCGAGAATTTGGTTGCCAGTTCGGCAAACTTGCCCGGTGAAGACCGGATTTGTTTCAACAGGTCCTCGGCCAGCGTCATTGCCTTGGCCTTGTCCTCGGCGCTGGCACCTGCGGATGCCGGAATCAGAATATGGCTGGCGCGCCGTTGTTCGGGGGTCCGGTAACGTTCGATGTTCGCCTGGTAGTAATTCTTCAATTCCTCGTCGGTGACCTTTGCCGCATGCTCCACGGCGTCCGGGGACAGCACCAGGTACTCCAGGCGCACGCGTTCCGGGATCTGGAACTCGTTCTTGTGCTCTTCGTAATACTTCCCCACGTCCGCTTCGGAGATCTTCACCTGCTTGCGATAGTCCACGGGGTTGAAAACGACCTGGCTGACTTCACGTTCCTGCTCCCCGATCTTGAACAGTCGCTCGACCACCGAGCCGGGCAGGAAGCCGGAGCCGGCAGTGACGCTGCGCAGCTGCTCGAGCACGATGTTCATGCGGATGTCGTTCTCGAAAGCCACCGGCGTCATGCCCTGTCCCTGCAGCAACTGCCGGTAGCGCGTCTGCGAAAAGCGCCCCGATTCGTCGCGGAATGCCTCGATCGCGCCGATTATCTTCTGCAACTCCGCCGCGGAGACCGTCATCCCCGACTTGTAGGCGTGCGCCAGTGCCACCTTGCGTGCGATCAGGTCGTTCAATACCGATTCCTTCAGCTGCGGACTGTTGAGCAGCGCGGGATCGGGATTGTTTTTGCTCATCTCGCGCATGCGGTCTTGCGCCCGTCGCAATGCCTGCGAGTACTCCAGATCCGAGATGCGGACGTCGCCGAACCGCGCCAGCGAGCCGCCACCGCCGGTATCGCGAAAATAGTAGTCGATGCCGAACAGTGCGAAGGGCGGCACGATCAGAACCAGCAGAATGATCTGCAACCATTTCTTGTGCCTGTAGATGAAATCGTACATGTGTCAACCTGGCCCGGAAAACTGCGAAGATCGGAGAGTATGCCTGATGTGCCACCGCCACGCCGGCGCAAGCGGCAACCCGGACAACAAATGAAAAAGGCGAACTCGCGTTCGCCTTCCCTGTGTTCTGGCGGAGTGGACGGGACTCGAACCCGCGACCCCCGGCGTGACAGGCCGGTATTCTAACCAACTGAACTACCACTCCAAATTCAGTAATGGGTGATCGGTGACGTGCAAACCGCTCAAGCCACCTGCTTCCGCCCTAGTCTCTCATCACTCATCACTGCCTTTCTGGTGGGTGCTGAGAGGCTCGAACTCCCGACTTTCGCCTTGTAAGGGCGACGCTCTACCAACTGAGCTAAGCACCCGCGGCAGCCGCGGAATCTCCGCGTTGCTGCTGGTTCGTTACCCCGAATTCTGGAGGAATTGCCGGTGTGCGGTCCAACGAAGCGCGCTAGTTTACTGCATCCTTGAGGGCTTTTCCAGCGCGGAACTTGGGTACTCTGGCCGCCTTGATCTTGATGATCGCGCCGGTGCGGGGATTGCGGCCGCTGCGTGCCGCGCGCTTGCCCACATAGAAAGTGCCAAAACCGACCAGCGTCACCATTCCGCCTTTCTTCAGTGAGCTCTTGATCGCCGTTACGGTGCCTTCCAATGCCCTGCCGGCGGCCGCTTTGGAGATGTCGGCGGACTTCGCAACGGCCTCAATGAGTTCGAATTTGTTCACTTGGGTCCCCTTTCGTTATTCGTTGACGGGAGAAACAGGAAACTGTTTTCGACTGCGGGCCGAAGACAGAAAAATTGTTATGGCGTTCGAATTCCCGGACGCACTTTATAACAAGGCGAAAATCCTCGTGTCAAGCGAGTTTCCACGGGATCGCGGCTTTGCAGCGCAATGTGACGTCGCAAAAAAAACGGGAATGCCTATCGCATTCCCGCTCTTTCGCAGCAAAAAATCAATGCTTGACTGCGCTCACCGCCTCGGTCGAGTCCACCGCCGGGATCGCCACCGCCTCGGTTTTCTCCGGCAAGGGCTCGGGGTTGCGCTCGAGCGCGTGTTCCAGCACCTCGTCGATCCACTTTACCGGATGGATGTCCAGACGATTCTTGATGTTGTCCGGTATCTCCGTCAGATCCTTGACGTTTTCTTCAGGGATCAGGACCGTCTTGATGCCGCCGCGGTGCGCCGCCAGCAGCTTTTCCTTGAGGCCCCGATCGCAAGCACTTCGCCGCGCAGCGTAATTTCGCCGGTCATTGCGACATCCGCACGCACCGGGATCGCGGTCAATGCGGAAACCAGCGCAGTGGTCATGGCGATGCCCGCCGAGGGGCCGTCCTTGGGCGTTGCGCCTTCGGGCACGTGCACGTGGATGTCGTACTTCTCGAACGCGTCGTCCTTGATGCCGAGCCGTGCCGCGCGCGCGCGCACCACGGACCGGGCTGCCTCGACCGATTCCTTCATAACGTCGCCAAGCGAGCCGGTACGCTGGATGTTGCCCTTGCCCGGCATGACGGCAGCCTCGATGGTGAGCAGCTCGCCGCCGACCTCGGTCCACGCCAGGCCGGTAACCTGACCCACCTGGTTGTTTTTTTCCGCCAGGCCGTAAGTGAAGCGGCGCACACCCAGGTAGTGGTCGAGATTGCGCGCGCTCACCGTTACCCGGTGGTCACGCTTCTTCATCAGCAGCGATTTCACGACCTTGCGGCAGATCTTTGAGATTTCGCGCTCCAGGCCACGCACGCCGGCCTCGCGCGTGTAGTAGCGGACGATGTCGCGGATGGCGCTTTCGGAGACCGACAGCTCGCCCTCCTTGACGCCGTTGTTCTTCATCTGCTTCGGCAGCAGGTAACGCATCGCGATGTTGATCTTCTCGTCCTCGGTGTAGCCGGACAGACGGATCACTTCCATCCGGTCCAGCAGAGGCGCCGGGATGTTCATGGTGTTCGCGGTAGCCACGAACATCACGTCCGAAAGGTCGTACTCGACCTCGACGTAATGATCGACGAACTTGTCGTTCTGCTCCGGGTCGAGCACCTCAAGCAGCGCGGAAGCCGGGTCGCCGCGGAAATCCTGCCCCATCTTGTCCACTTCGTCGAACAGGAACAGGGGGTTCCTCACGCCGATTTTCGACATGTTCTGCAGCAGCTTGCCTGGCATCGAGCCGATGTAAGTACGGCGGTGGCCGCGGATCTCGGCCTCGTCGCGCACGCCGCCCAGCGACATGCGCACGAACTTGCGGTTGGTCGCGTGCGCGATCGACTGCCCAAGCGAGGTCTTGCCCACGCCCGGGGGTCCCACCAGGCACAGGATCGGCGCTTTGAGCTTCTCCACGCGCTGCTGCACCGCCAGGTACTCGACGATGCGTTCCTTGACCTTGTCCAGCCCATAGTGATCGGCGTCCAGGATTTCCTGCGCCTTGGCCAGATCGTTGCTGATCTTGCTCTTCTTCTTCCAGGGCAGCCCGACCAGCGTTTCGATGTAGTTGCGCACCACCGTGGCCTCGGCTGACATGGGCGACATCAGCCGCAGCTTCTTGAGTTCGGCTTCAGCCTTGTTGCGCGCCTCCTTTGGCATATGCGCCGCCTTGATGCGCTTGTCCATTTCGTCCAGGTCGGCGCCCTCTTCCATGTCGCCGAGTTCCTTCTGGATCGCCTTGACCTGTTCGTTGAGGTAATACTCGCGCTGGCTCTTCTCCATCTGGCGCTTGACGCGTCCGCGGATGCGGCGCTCGACCTGCAGAATGTCGAGCTCGGCTTCCATGAGCGACAGCAGATGCTCCAAGCGTTTCCTGACCTCGAACATTTCCAGCACCGCCTGCTTCTGCTCGAGTTTCAGCGGCAGGTGCGCGGCCACGGTATCGGCAAGCCGGCCGGGCTCGTCGATGCCTGAAAGCGACGTGAGGATCTCGGGAGGAATCTTCTTGTTGAGTTTCACGTACTGGTCGAACTGGGTGAGCATGGCGCGGCGCATCGCCTCCACCTCGTTGGTTTCGACCGCATCGGCCGGAACCGGCAGCGCCTCGGCGGCGTAATGCGTTTTCTCGTCCGCGACCGACACGACCTTGGCGCGTTGTACGCCCTCGACCAGCACTTTCACCGTGCCGTCGGGCAGCTTGAGCATCTGCAGGATGTTGGCGATGCTGCCGATGTCGTACAGGTCCTCGGGCGACGGTTCGTCCTTTGCGGCTGACTTCTGCGCCACCAGCAGGATGCTCTTGCCCGCTTCCATCGCGGTTTCCAGCGCCTTGATCGATTTCGGGCGCCCGACGAACAAGGGAATGACCATGTGAGGGAAAACGACCACGTCGCGCAAAGGCAACAGCGGGTAGGTGACGGTCGTTTGGGAAGAATCAGCGGAATAAGTCATTGGTCACCTGAAAGGGCAAGGATACGTTCCAAGGTTGGGGGCCGCCCGTGTATTTCAACCCGGACGCCAAGTCGTTGTAAAGCCGGGCAATTCGGCGGCGCTGCGGACTCCGACGCGCGCCGGCCCCGGATTTTGGCCGCTGCTCAGGCAGATCCGGCCACCTTGGGCTGGTCGGAGTAAAGCAGGATCGGCTGCGCGTCGCCGGTAATCATGCCTTCGTCCACGACCACCTTCTCCACGTTGTTCAGGGAGGGGAGGTCGTACATGATGTCAAGCAACACCTGTTCCAGGATCGAACGCAGCCCGCGCGCACCGGTGCGGCGCGCCAGGGCTTTCAGCGCCACCGCTTTCAGCGCCTCGGAACGCACCTCCAACTCGACGCCTTCCATGCTGAACATGCGCTGGTACTGCTTGAGCAGTGCATTTTTCGGCTCGGTAAGGATTTGGATCAGCGCGGCCTGATCAAGTTCATCCAGCGTTGCAACGACCGGCAGTCGGCCGACGAACTCGGGGATCAGGCCGTACTTGATCAGGTCTTCGGGCTCGACGCCGCGCAGCACCGCTCCGATATCCTTGCGGTTGTCCTTGCTCTTCACTTCGGCGCCAAAACCGATGCCGCCCTTGTCGGAGCGGGCGCGGATGATCCGGTCCAGGCCGTCGAACGCGCCGCCGCAGACGAACAGGATGTTCGTGGTGTCGACCTGGACGAATTCCTGGTTCGGATGCTTGCGCCCGCCCTGCGGCGGCACCGAGGCGATGGTGCCTTCGATGAGCTTCAGCAGCGCCTGTTGCACCCCTTCCCCCGACACGTCGCGGGTGATCGAGGGGTTGTCGGACTTGCGCGAGATCTTGTCGATCTCGTCGATGTAAACGATGCCGCGCTGCGCTTTTTCGACGTCGTAGTCGCACTTCTGCAGCAGCTTCTGGATGATGTTCTCGACGTCCTCCCCGACATAGCCGGCCTCGGTCAGCGTGGTGGCATCCGCCATCACGAAAGGCACGTTCAGCAGCCGCGCCAGCGTCTGCGCCAGCAGCGTCTTGCCCGAGCCGGTAGGGCCGATCAAAAGAATATTGCTCTTGGCAAGCTCGACGTCGTCCTTCTTCTGCACCGTCTTGAGCCGCTTGTAGTGGTTGTACACTGCGACCGAAAGGATCTTCTTGGCGGTGTCCTGGCCGATCACGTACTGGTCGAGGATCTCGCGAATCTCGTGCGGAACGGGAAGATCGGACTTGGCGCCTTTCCCGGTGGTCTCGGCGTGGCTCTCCTCGCGGATGATGTCGTTGCACAGCTCGATGCACTCGTCGCAAATGAACACCGAGGGGCCGGCGATCAGCTTGCGAACCTCGTGCTGGCTTTTGCCGCAGAAAGAACAGTAGAGAAGTTTCTCGCCGCCAGGTTTGTCAGACATAACGTCCTTTCGCTTTAAACATCAACCCATCAGACACCCATACGCACGTTGGTTCCCGTGTCGCCGCGCCGCGATCCGCCCTGCGCCTCAGGCGGGCGCGCCGGCTTCGGCGCGGCTGACCAGTACCTTGTCCACCAGCCCGTACTTTACCGACTCTTCGGCGCTGAGGAAATTGTCGCGGTCGGTGTCGCGCTCGATGGTCTTCACGTCCTGTCCGCTGTGCTTCGCCATCAGTTCGTTGAGCCGGCCGCGCAGGTAGAGGATTTCACGCGCGTGGATCTCGATGTCCGAAGCCTGGCCCTGGAAGCCACCCATCGGCTGGTGGATCATGACCCGCGAGTTAGGCAGCGCGAAGCGCTTGTTCTTGGCGCCGGCAGCAAGCAGGAAGGCTCCCATGCTGGCCGCCTGGCCGATGCAAAGGGTGCTCACGTCGGGCTTGACGAACTGCATGGTGTCATAGATCGCCAACCCCGCGGAAACCGACCCGCCCGGCGAGTTGATATAGAAGGAAATGTCTTTTTCCGGGTTCTCCGATTCGAGAAAGAGCAACTGCGCCACGATCAGGTTCGCCGACATTTCATTGACCGGCCCGACCAGAAACACCACGCGCTCCTTGAGCAGCCGCGAGTAGATGTCGTAGGCGCGCTCGCCGCGGCCGCTCTGCTCGATGACCATGGGTATCAATCCCAGGCCCTGCGGCTCGCTCATTATCCGGTCTTGCATCGTGATCATTTTGCATTCCCCATGAGGTCGTCGAACTCGGTCGGCTTGTCCTCGACCCTGGCATTGGCCAGCACCCATTGCACTACGTTGTCCTCGAGGACGATGGACTCGACCTCGCGCAACCGGTCGGGCGACTGGTAGTACCAGCGCAGCACCTCTTCCGGCTTCTCGTAGCTATGCGCATATTCCCCGACCACCGCCTTGATCTGGTCCGGCTTGGCTTCAAGTCCGTGTTTCTTCACCAGCTCCGCCAGGATCAGGCCGAGGCTGACACGCCGCTGCGCTTCCGGCTCGAAGGCCTCTCTCGGCATCGGCACCTTGTCTGCCTTGAGCCCGCGCGCCTCCAGATCGTGGCGCACGTTGTGCAACAGGCGATCGATTTCCATATCCAGCAACGCCCTGGGCAGCTCCACCCGGGTCGCGTCGAGCAGCGCTTTCATGACCTGGTCCTTGACGCGCGTACCGGCACGGCGCTTGGCCTCGCGCTCGAGGTTGGACTTGATCTCGGCGCGCATTGTGGCGATGTCGCCGTTCGCAACGCCCAAGGCCTTGGCAAATTCGGCATCCGCTTCGGGGACGTGGTGCTCGCGCACATCCTTCACCGTTACCTCGAACCGGGCGGTCTTTCCCGCCACTTCCTTGCCGTGGTAATCATCGGGAAAACGCAGCTCGAAGGTCCCGGTTTCGCCAGCCTTCATGCCGAGGACGTTCTGCTCGAAATCCGCGAGCAACTGGCCGCCGCCGAGCAGGGCGTGCTGATCGGTTCCCGCACCTCCGTCGAAAGGGTTCCCGTCGATACTGCCGCGGTAATCCATCAGCACCTGGTTGCCGGACTGGGCGGCGCGGCCGGTGCTGTGGTAGTGGGTACGCTGCTTGCGCAGTATTTCTATGGTCTTGTCCGCCTCGGCATCGCCGATCTTGACGAGCGGACGCTCGATTTTCACGCTTCCCAGTTCACCGATGGCGAGTTCTGGGTAAACCTCGAAGGTCGCGGTGTACTCGAATTTGCCTTCGGCGTCTGCCGCGGACTTCACTTCAATGCGCGGATAGCCGGCAACGCGCAGGTTCTTTTCCTTGACCGCCTCGCCGAAGCTGCTTTGCACGGCATCGCCGAGCACTTCCTGGCGCACCTGGCCGCCGAACTGCTGTTCGACGATCTTGAGCGGCACCTTGCCGGGGCGGAAGCCGTGCAGCTTTACGGTGCGTGCAAGCCGCTTGAGGCGGTTCTCGACTTCACTGTTGACTTGATCGAGCGGCAAGGTTACCGAGAGGCGCCGCTCGAGAGAGCTCAGAGTTTCCAGATCTGCTTGCATCTAAATTTCGGTTTTCCTGTGTTGGTAGGCGGGTAAGACTTGGTAGACAGCGCTTTTTTCGTGGCTCTGGTGCGAAAGGAGAGACTCGAACTCTCACGCCTTTCGGCGCCAGACCCTAAATCTGGTGCGTCTACCAATTCCGCCACTTTCGCACTCGACGCATTCTAATATAATGCCCCCGCCCCCGCTACCCAAATGCCCGCTTGCCGGGCCCTCGTTCCGCCGTCTAACCTTCTGTCACACAAAGCGAATAGCCGATGGCGGTCAATCACTACGAGAACTTTCCGGTGGCTTCGGTGTTGCTGCCCGCAAGGCTGCGCCGTCCGGTCGAGCTGATCTACTCGTTTGCACGCCAGGCCGACGATTTCGCGGACGAGGGCGTATTGCCGCCGGAACAGCGTTTGCACAAGCTTGCCGAGTTCTCCCGCGAGCTGGATTGCGTCGAACGCGGGGAGCCGCCGCGATTGCCGTTGTTTGCCGATCTGGCACCGGTGATAGCGGCGCATCGCCTGCCCGTCGGTCTGTTTCGCGACCTGCTTTCGGCGTTCACCCAGGACGTGACCAAGGGCCGTTACGCCGATTTCCGCGAAGTCATGGACTATTGCCGGCGCTCGGCCACGTAACTGAAGAGCAAATCGCCGACCGCGCCGGCGGCACGACATGGCAAACACTGATGGTGTTTCAGATCGAGCGCGCACACAGCATGCTGCTGGCCGGCGCGCCGCTGGCGAGACGGCTCCCGGGGCGCATCGGAATGGAATTGCGCATGATCGTGATGGGCGGCAGCCGCATCCTGGACAAGCTGCGCGCGAGGCGCGGCGACGTTTTCCGTCATCGCCCGGTGTTGCAACCCTACGACTGGCTCGCCATGCTGTTCCGATCGTTGTTCGCCTATCCATGAGCCCCGACCAGTATTGCCAGGACAAGGCGGCGCAAAGCGGCTCGAGCTTCTACTACAGCTTCCTGTTCCTGCCGCCGGAAAAACGCCGCGCGATCACCGCGCTCTACGCCTACTGTCGCGAGGTGGACGACGTGGTGGACGAGTGCAGCGACGCCGATCTCGCCAGGGCCAAGCTCGCCTGGTGGCACCAGGAAATCACCGGCACATTTGCCGGCACGGCGCAACATCCGGTGGCAAAGGCCCTGATCCCGGTGGTGCGCCGTTTCGATCTACCGCAGGCGCGCTTCCACGAGATCATCGACGGGATGGAGATGGATCTGCAGTACAACCGCTATCCCGACTTCGCCACGCTGCAATCGTATTGTTACCGGGTGGCGGGCGTGGTCGGCCTTATGGCGGCACAGATCTTCGGCTACCGCGATCCCGCAACGCTGCGCTATGCCGAAAACCTCGGCACGGCGTTCCAGCTCACCAATATCATCCGCGACGTCGGCGAGGATGCGCGCCGCAATCGGGTCTATCTGCCGCTCGACGAACTGGCGCGCTTCGGCGTTGCCGCGTCCGACGTCGCTCATTTGCGTGAGACCGATTCCTTCCGGCGATTGATTGAATTCCAGATCGACCGTGCCCGGGACTATTACCAGCGCGCCTTCGCTTCTTTGCCGCGCCAGGACCGCAAGGCCCAGCGCCCGGGTCTGGTAATGGCGGCGATCTACCGAACCGTCCTGGATGAGATACACGCCGGCGGATGCAAAGTCCTCAGCCAGCGCACATCGCTCACCCCGCTGCGCAAATTGTGGATCGCGTGGCGCACGTGGTTCACAGCGTGAACGCGTTGCCAGTGACAGGTAACAGGTGACAACAACATCTAACCCGGTCTCGGGCACCGTCACTCCACTCGTCACTCGTCACTCGTCACCCGGCTACGCGCGGCCGCGCGTAGCCGTAGTTGGTGGTGGCTATGCCGGGATGGCGGCGGCGGCGGAGCTCGCCCGCCGCGACATTCCGGTTACGGTATTCGAGGCGGCCAGGACGCTCGGCGGGCGGGCGCGCCGGGTCGAGATCAACGGCATGACGCTCGACAACGGCTTGCATATTCTGATCGGCGCGTATCGGGAAACCTTGCGGCTGATCGAACTCACCAGGCAGCCACACGAAGCCCCGGGTCTGGTCCGGCTGCCGCTCGAACTCATCGTTCACCCGCACTTCCGCATGCGCGCACCACGGCTGCCCGCCCCTCTGCATCTTGCTGCGGCACTGATCTGCGCGCGCGGTCTGGATCTCGCCGGACGCATGAAAGCCGCCGCGTTCATCGCCGCCATGCGGCGGCAGAATTTCCGTCTCGGGGCCGATACCAGCGTCGAGCACCTGCTCGCTTTCTTCCGGCAGCCGCTGGCGGTCACGCGCTACCTTTGGAACCCGTTGTGCATCTCGGCATTGAACACCCAGCCCGGCGAGGCGTCTGCGCAGATCTTCCTGAACGTACTTCGCGACAGCTTCAATGGCGTACGCGCGGACAGCGACTTGCTGCTCCCGGCCATGGATTTCTCCGCGCTGTTTCCCGATCGTGCGGCGGCTTTTCTCGCCCTGCACGGCGGCAGCGTGCGGTTGGGCGTGACAGTGGGGGCGGTGAGCAGTACCGGCGACGGATTCGAACTGACACCGCAAGACGGGCGTTTCAGCCACGTGATCCTGGCAGTGTCGCCGCAACACCTGAGTACGCTGATTGCATCCCATATCGAACTCGCGGCAGTCAACAAGCTGGTTCAGAACTTTTCCTACCAGCCGATCTATTCGGTCTTCCTTCAGTACCCGCCCGGGTCGCGGCTGCCGTTCCGCATGGGCGGGGTCGAGGCAAAGTATTCGCAGTGGTTGTTCGATCGAGGCCGGCTGTGTGGACAGGAGGGCCTGATCGGCGTGGTGATTTCGGCCGCCGGCGCGCATCAAGAACTCGAACAGGACGAACTGGCCCGGCGCGTACACGCCGAGCTGTCGGCGCACTTCCCGGGCCTCGGCGAGCCGCGCTGGCACCGGGTAATCGCCGAGAAGCGCGCGACCTTTTCCTGCAGCGTCGGGCTGCGCCGTCCGGCGAACCGCACGCCGATTCCGCGGCTGTACCTGGCCGGCGACTACACCGCCAGCGACTACCCCGCCACCCTCGAAGCCGCGGTGCGCAGCGGTGTGGCCTGCGCCCGGCTTGTTTTGGAAAACAATTAATTCAACCGCCCACCGCGGAGGACTCAGAGGACGCAGAGGAAAAACAAGAACGAGGAAAGGCATGTAGTAGTTAAAAGCAGGCACCGCGCTGAAATGACCACCGATACCAGGTTTTTACTCTCAAGTTTTTTTGCTTTTGTCCTTCCTCTGCGTCCTCCGCGTCCTCTGCGGTGAGAGCTTTGTAATGACCAATACACGAGGGCGGTTCGAAAGCGTTTATCATTCGTTAACGACGCGGGCATTCTAGCAAACACGGTTCACCGCCTCGTTTTCAGCAAGGAGCACAGTTTTGGCGGAACGCGAATCCATGCAGTACGATGTGGTGATCGTCGGTGCCGGCCCGGCCGGGCTTGCGGCCGCGATTCGCCTCAAGCAGTTGGGCGCGGAACGCGGCAAAGAGGTCTCGGTGTGCGTGATCGAGAAGGGCTCCGAAGTCGGCGCGCACATCCTCTCGGGCGCGGTAATGGACCCGCGCGCCATTTCGGAACTGTTCCCGGACTGGCAGGAAAAGGACGCCCCGCTCAACACCCCGGTAAGCGAGGACCGGTTCCTTTTTCTCACCGAACGCAGTTCGTTCAAGGTGCCGAACTGGATGCTGCCCGCCTGCTTCCGCAATCACGGCAACTATGTGATCAGCCTGGCCAGCGTCTGCCGCTGGCTCGGTCAACAGGCGGAATCCCTCGGCGTGGAGATTTTTCCCGGTTTCGCCGCAGCGGAAGTGCTGTACGAGGACAACGGTGCCGTCAGGGGCGTGGCCACCGGCGACATGGGCGTAAACCGCAAGGGCGAGAAGACCGACGCCTACCAGCCCGGCATCGATCTTTATGCCAGGTACACCTTTTTCGCGGAAGGCTGCCGCGGCCATCTCGGCAAACAACTGGAATCGAAATTCGGGCTGCGCGATGGAGCGGAACCGCAGGTTTACGGCATCGGCCTGAAGGAGCTTTGGGAGATCGGCCCGGAGAAGCACCAGCCCGGACTGGTGATCCACAGCGCCGGGTGGCCGCTGGATCGCGAAACTTATGGCGGCTCATTCCTGTACCACTCTGAGAACAACCAGGTCGCGGTCGGCTTCGTCGTCGGACTCGGCTATTCGAATCCCTATCTCAATCCCTACGAGGAATTTCAGCGCTACAAGACCCATTCGGCGATCCGCGGCTTCTTCGAAGGCGGCAAGCGCATAGCCTACGGCGCGCGGGCGATCGCCGCAGGGGGACTGCAGTCATTGCCCAGAATGACTTTCCCCGGCGGTTGCCTGATCGGAGACAACGCCGGATTTCTCAATGCCTCGCGCATCAAGGGGAGTCATTGCGCCATCAAGTCGGGCATGCTCGCCGCCGAAGCCGCCTTCGATGCGCTCGCCTCCGGCCGTGCTGCCGACGAACTGACGGCGTACCCGGAAGCGTTCCGAAAATCATGGTTGTTCGAGGAACTTCATCGCGCGCGCAACTTCAAGCCGTGGATGTCGAAGGGCCTGTACACCGGAACGTTGATGGTCGGAATCGATCAGATTGTGTTCGGCGGCAAGGCGCCATGGACCCTGCACCACACCCACGCCGATCACGAAACGCTAAGGAAAAAGACGGAGGTGCAGCCGATCGAGTACTCGAAGCCGGACGGCATGCTCACTTTCGACCGCCTGTCCTCGGTATTCATCTCCAACACCAACCACACCGAGGATCAGCCCTGCCACCTCGTGCTGAAGGATCCATCCGTGCCAGTAGAGGTGAACCTCGCCCTTTACGACGCGCCCGAGCAGCGCTACTGCCCGGCTGGTGTGTACGAGATCGTGAATGAAACGTCA
>WNFR01000898.1_pt1 | contig 31637 bp, 26 predicted proteins | sample 5400221 | NCBI WGS metagenome assembly WNFR01 (sample SAMN13153357, study PRJNA577476) | soil metagenome | isolation source: 40 cm soil under Madrone tree | place: USA:California | collected 2016-06-14
ATGCCGCCTTTGACGATGTCCTTCAGATGGATGACACCCAGGACGCGGCCGTCCTTGGCCACGCCCAGCGGCGTTCCGCCGGCACGACTGATGCGCTCCGTCATCTCGGTGAGCTGGACAGGCACCGCCATGTTGGGGTTGTTCGCCGCTTGACGGACATAACCGACAATGGCCTCCACCGCACCCTTGCGGATCGAGGAGCGGCCGATATCGACGCCGCTCATCCGGGTCTGGGCCGCGAACGGCACGAACGTCGCATTCATCTGCGCCACGTCGTGCGCCCGCAGGCCATATTTCTCCTTTGCCAGCACGACGATGGAACGGCCTTCCGGCGTCTCGTCGCTGAGGGAGGAGAGATGGGCCGCCTCCGCCAGCTCCTGAGGGGTCACGCCCGGCAGGGGCAGGAATTCCGCCGCTTGACGGTTGCCCAAGGTGATGGTCCCGGTCTTGTCCAGCAGCAGGGTATCAACGTCGCCCGCCGCTTCAACGGCCCGACCTGACATGGCCAAGACGTTGAATTTCACCAGGCGGTCCATGCCGGCGATGCCGATCGCCGACAGCAGCGCGCCGATAGTGGTGGGAATAAGGCTTACGAACAGTGCGACCAGGATTACGATGGGCACGGCTCCGCCGGCATAGCTGGTGAAGCTCGGGATGGTTACCGTGGCAAAGACGAAGATGATCGTCATGCCGGCCAGGAGAACGTTGAGGGCGATTTCGTTGGGTGTCTTCTGCCGCACCGCGCCCTCGACCAGCGCGATCATGCGGTCGAGGAACGTCGACCCCTGGGCCGCCGTGATCTTCACCTTGATCCAGTCCGAAAGAACGCGGGTACCGCCGGTAACAGCCGAACGATCGCCGCCGCTCTCGCGGATGACGGGGGCCGACTCGCCGGTGATGGCCGACTCGTCAACCGAGGCGATGCCCTCGATCACGTCGCCGTCGCTGGGGATCATGTCGCCCGCTTCGACGAGCACGAGATCGCCGGCCTTTAGATCGAGCGCCGCGGCCTTCTGAAAGTCCCGGCTGTCCGTCTTGGCCAGGCGCTTGGCCTGGGTCTGGGTGCGGGTGCGCCTCAGGTTTTCCGCCTGGGCCTTGCCGCGGCCTTCTGCCACCGCTTCCGAGAAGTTGGCAAAAACAACGGTGAACCAAAGCCAAAAGGCAAGCTGAGCCGTGAACAATACCCCGCCGTTACCCACCACGATGTCGCGGATCATGATGATGGTGGTCAGCGCTGAGACGATCTCGACCACGAACATCACCGGATTTCGCGCCAGCGTCCGCGGATTGAGCTTGCGGAACGAGTCCCAAATCGCGGCGATCAGGATCTCGGAGGTGATTCCAGCGACGACCCGCTTGCGGGTGCCAGTCCCTAGGACCAGCGGCTGATTGACAGTCTTGTCGGTCATGGTCATGTCCTCAGACGAACAGGCCGTTGTCCGTCGGGAACGTGCCCGCTGACGCCGGGACCACCTTCTTGGCGGCCAACGATCCGGCGATTGCCAAGACCGGCACCATGATCGCGAACCGGCCGATCACCATGGCGATGGAGCCGAGCAGGTTATAGAAGGTCGTATTGCCCGTGAGGCCGGCGAAGGCGCTGCCGTTATTCGCCGTCTGCGAGGTAAAGGCGTAGAGAATTTCGCTGAAGCCGTGTGGGCCCGCATTCTCCGGCCCCGCGAGACCGAGTGGGAGCACAGTCGCCAGGGCGGTGAATCCGAGGGCCGACAAAGGTACGGACAACATGGCCAGCATCGCCATCTTCACCTCGCGCGATTCAAGTTTCTTGCCGAGGTATTCGGGCGTGCGTCCGACCATCAGTCCCGCGATGAACAGAGCAATGATGGCGAACAGCAGCATGCCGTAAAGGCCGCTGCCGACGCCACCGAAGATGATCTCGCCCAGCTGCATGTTGACGATCGCCACCATGCCGCCGATCGGCGTATAGCTGTCATGCATCGAGTTGACGGCGCCATCGGATGTGTCCGTGGTCGTAGTCTCGAAGAGCGAAGAGTCGGCAATGCCGAAGCGGACCTCCTTGCCCTCCATATTGCCGCCGGATTGCAGGTCGCTCGCCACTTGGTCGACGCCGACCTTGGTGAAGGCGGGGTTGCCGCTGCCCTCGGCCCAGTAGGAGGCAAGCACGCCGCAGAGGAACAGGATGCCCATTGTTCCGAACAGCGCCCAACCCTGGCGCATGTTGCCGACCATGCGCCCGAAGGTGAAGGTCAGCGCCGCGCCGATCAGGAACTCCATCCAGACGGTCAGCAGGTTCGTCAGCGCATTGGGATTCTCATAGGGGTGGGCAGCATTGGTATTGAAGAAGCCGCCACCATTGGTTCCCACGGTCTTGATGACGATCTGCGAAGCCACGGGGCCCTGGGCGAGCGTCTGCTTGGCGCCCTCCAGCGTCGTGGCGTCAACGTAGTCGCCCAAATTCTGCGGCAGGCCCTGCCAGATCAAGACGAGCGCGAATATGATCGAGAAAGGCAGCAGGATGTAAAGCGTGCAGCGCGTCAGATCGACCCAGAAATTCCCGATCGTCTTGGCCGACCGGCGCACGAAGCCGCGGATCAGCGCGATGACGACGACGATGCCGGTGGCCGCCGAGACGAAGTTGTGAACGGTAAGCCCGACCATTTGCGTGAAGTAGCTGAGCGTCGTCTCGCCACCGTAGTTCTGCCAATTCGTGTTGGTGGTGAAGCTGATGGCTGTGTTCAGCGCCAGGCCCGACTCCACGCCGGTCATGCCCCGCGGATTGAACGGAAGATAGTACTGAAGCCGCATCATTGCGTAGAGCGAGGTGAATAGACCGATATGGAACAGCAGCACCGCGATCGCATAGGTGAGCCAATGCTGCTCCTTCTTCGGATCGACCCCCGAGATCCAGTAGATCGCCCGCTCCACGGGGCCGAGCACCGGCGTCATGAAATTGCGCTCGCCGGCAAAGACACGCGCCATGAATTTTCCAAACGGCACGGCGGTGGCCGTGACGATCGCGCAGAATACGGCGATCTGGATGAGTCCATTTGCGGTCATGATTGCTTCCTAGAATTTTTCCGGGCGGACCAGCGCGTAGATCAGGTAGACGAGAATGACGAGCGACACGCCGCCACCCAGCACGTAATCGAACAGCATGGTCGACCTCACATTTTTTCGCAGAGTTCAGCGTAGCCGAGAAAGGCCAGGAACATCACGATTCCCATGCTCAATATGATTGCGTCGTACATTGGTCAAACTCCGCTATTCGGCCAGACAAGGCCACGACTGCGAACTGACTTGCCCACCCTCACGGGCGCGGGAACCCGCCTGGCCGCAAACGCGCTCACGAGCGTCAGGGCCAGCAGTGCCAATGATGAGATCGATGTAAACACGTGACCCTACTCCAATTACCCATGACAGTCTGCGCCGCTGGCGATCCAGGACATTGACCTGCATCAACGGGCGTGAATGTAGGGAGGCGGCCCATAAACGATCCAGATCGAGAGGGGGGCTCCGGCATAAACGTTGCATAAAAAAATGACTTCCCTCGATTTGTCGGCCGGTGCCGCACGCGAGACAATTCAAGAATAACGGCGCCGCTTTTCTTGCCGAGCGTGGTCGCTGCGGCAATTACTACCACAGCTTCTTGAATTCCCGCCGCGGTCTGCCACCTTTCTGGATATCCCCAACAACCGCCTCGTCGTTCGAGAGAGCGATGCCGGCCGCAAACTCGAAGGACCAAGTGTCATGACCAAGAAGATTCTCTGTGCGACCGACGGCAGCGATCATTCCGAGGCCGCCGTCGACTTGGCCGCCAACATGGCGGCCAAATTCGGCGCGAAGATGGCGGTGATCGTCGTGAACATCCACATCTCGGAAGGACGCGGCGCAAGCCACCCCCTGTGGACCGAGGAACAAGTAGACCAGATCCTGGCCTCTGCCAAGAGCAAGGCGAAGGCGCGGGCTTCGGTCGAGGCCGAGACGGTCAAGGTGAGTGGCCGTGACCCGACCACCGTCATCGTTGACTACGCTGCGAAGAACGGCTTCGACCATATGGTCGTCGGTACGCCGCGCAAAGGTGTATCGCGACTCGTCCTCGGTTCCGTCGCCGCTGCCGTGGCGGCCAAGGCCCATTGTCCCGTGACGGTGGCTCGCTGAGTGCCGCGAATGCGTCCGAGCGCTGGCCGCGCGATCGGCGCGTCCGGTGTTTGGGCGCGCAGTAATCCTTCCAACCAGTGGTGGCCTGGATGGCGACTATATCCAATTTATGTAGACAGCCGACAATCCATCTCGATCGTTTAGCTGTCTCTCAGTTATCTATTGCCCCAGCTGCTAAGCCACAAGCGCGCCTCGATTGGCGCTGATTGATTGAGGGCTACGCGGATTATGCGTACAGATCGAACAAGATTAGAAGTGAATCCCATGTGCGAGCTCGCAAGAAGCTCCGCCGGCCGAAGCAGACTCGACTCCTCGCAGCCGGTTGCTGTCGACGTGCGGCCTGACGAGGTCGATGGCGAAGACACGGACATCGGTGATTTGATCCGCGCCAATTTCCTCAAACTAAGGCAGGAACGCGGCCTGTCCCTGAGGCAGTTGGCCGAGCTTGTGGGGACGGACCTGTCGACATTAGAGGATCTTGCGTCCGGCAAACGCTTTCCCGGTATCGAGCTTCTCTGGATGCTCGCCCAGGCACTCGATGTCCCCTGCACAGCCTTCATCGAAGAGCCGGCGATGGCGGCCTTGCTGCCGGCGCCGAGCGCCATACGGACGACCTCTACTTAAAAAGGCGACCGAGAGACGGAACTCCACTTGCCAGACGCTATCCCCCGCACTGAACTGGCGAAGGGCCCTTTGACGGGCCCTTTTTCTTACCCCGATGCACCATGCAACAATCGCGGATAAGGACGGACCGCGGTGCGAGCGCCGGCCGGTCACCTGTGAACAGACCAATAGCGACTATCGCAACATCCTGTGCAACTCGGATGCCAGGCTCGCGAATTGCGCATCGCCAGAGACATCATCGTCGCTGACCTCGGCTTGCCTGGCCGCGCAAGGCGGCGCTCATCATCCTGTCCGACGCGGACGAGCCATGACGCCAACACTATCCCGCGCGCGTTGGCAGCCTTCCGTTCTAGGGCCCCTTCCAGTCCATGGCCTCGCGTCGGCACTCTCGGCTGCAGCGACAGCGGCCATTGTGTGAGCAGACGAGGGTTTCTTCGAGCGCGAGGAAGAGCGCGAAGAGGAAGCCCCCGACGGTCGGCAGTACGACTAGCGAGCCACCCTCGTCAATCGCCTCTGGGATCATAGCGTGTGAGATGAGCGCCAGAATCGCGCCACCGGCCACCGCTTGTGAGAAAATCGCAATTTCTGACTCGGAGCTCGCGATGAACAGCCTGCCGGCAGCCGCCGCAACGACGCCGGCGATGAGGACCGTCGACCATAGCCCGAAGATGGCGTTGGGGTTGTAGCCGGCTCTGCGCAGCATGGCGGCGCTCGCCGCAGCCTCTGGGATTCCGCCGAGAAACATGCCCAAGATAAGCGTGAGCGACAGGCTGCCGAGCCCACTGAACTTAGCGCCGATCACCAAGCACCCCGGAATAGTGTCGAGGAGGTTGCCAAGCACAATGGCGAGACCAGAGCCACGACCCGCTTCGATGAGCATCTTGCTGGTCTCGCCGCGGCTCAAGTGCTCAAGGCTTGCGCTCGCGATCTTTGCCCAGGTCGAGGGATTTGACCCGCCGGCGCTCAGGTTGGTTATGGCGCGACTGTGGCTCAGCCGCTCCACCGCGTCCGCCAGTCGGCCGTCACTCGCCACGAGCAGCTCAAAATCCTCGCGGCCGATCTCCAGGAGGTCGACTTCTCCGACGGCCTGCACAGTGGCGGTGCGGAGCCCGCCGCTGAGCAGCGCCATCTCGCCAAACGCCTGGCCCGGCACCAAAACAGCAAGCTTGTGCTGATCGCCACTTCCGTCAGACGCGGGATCGGCAAGAATCTCCACATCTCCGCGCGCGACTATGAAAAGCGCATCGCCAGGTGCGCCTGCACGGAATAGAATCTCGCCGGGCATCAGATGGCGGGTGCGAACGCAAGGCAGGATCCGCTCCACCTCCTCCGCGGGCAGGTGTCGCAGGAGATCGCATCGCGATAGCAGCTCGATCGTTTCCCTCACGTCCTGGCGCTTGCGCTCGCGCGCATACTCGCGGAACCGCGTCTGATAACGCACGGTACCGCCGTTCTTCTCAAGAAAGAGGGAGGCGCAGTAATAAAAGACAGCGCCGATGGAGAACCCACCGCCCACGAAGGCCCATGCGAGCCGAGTGCTGAAACCCTGGCGATGCAACTCTAGCGCGCCTTGATAGGCGAGCTCGATGGCGAGAGCGCTGATGAGCGCCCCGGCGGAGAATGCCAGTACGCAGGCAAGCGCCCGCTTCGAAAGCGGGAAATAGAGGCCGATCGCTACGCCGGCGAGAGCCGAGGAGGTGGTGCCGAGCCCCAATAGAGACACGACGGCGACTTCAGCCGCAGTATTCATGAAGAGCTCGTGGCCACGGCGATCCGCCGGCCTCCCGTCGAGCCCGGCGCCGACGGCGGCTCCAGCGCCAGGGTCGGCCTCAGGCGCTTCTTGCGGAGGAGCGGTAGGATTGGCGGGGCGATGAAGATCGAGGATGAGGTCCCGTCGACGATTCCGAAAATAATCGGGAGCCCAAGCCCACGGACTAAGGCATCTCGATCCCGCCTGGCCCGATGCAGCCTCTTAATGCGCATTGAGAATGTTGGCCGCAATAGCGACAACGGCACAGCCACCCCTAGTAGTTTGCCCTCTTCCGGACTGGTCGGCGCTCCTTTGGTACAGCGCCAAGATTGCCGACGGTGAGAGAGAATAGAAAAAGTGCCATCACACCAAACACCAGGCTAAACATTTCTTAGGCTCCTCGTAGTATCTTGCGGCGCAACGCGGTTTGTCGGCGCTGTCCGCAGTCGACTTTCAATTTAGAAATCTGTGAATCGGAATTTCAAAGCGACAAGATCACGATCTTACAAAAACGCTATAAGGCTCCGAATCACGGATGCCTGGCCGAGTATTGCTGCACGGCGCCATTGTCAGCCAGCGCCAAACACGTGAAGCGCGAGCTGGATTGCCAAGGCGCAGGTCAAGTAAAATGCCAGTGCGCTTGCGATCTCACCAACGACCCGATTGGGCTCGCCCGGGTCCGCTGGTACGTCCACCGCCTCAGCAGGCGACGGCGGCGGTCGAGTCAAGCTCGACCGGTTGGCCGCCGCCTCCTGAGAGGCTCGTTTGGCCGACTCCAGACGATAGGCCAGTCCGGGCTCGACTATGAACTCTCCCGGCCCCAGGCGTGCTGAATCAAACTTCCCGTCGCCCCCCCGGCAGGCGACGCCAACGTAGGCAAACCGGCGTCCAAACTGATCGACCACTCGCGCGGCGATTGGCAAACCCCCATAGATGCCAATTGTTGGCCCCGCAGGACGCGGTCCGACCACCATGCTGTATTCCACCGGCCGTGATGTTCCAGCATCGAATCTGAACATGCGATCACTCCGGCGCCGGGCAAGACAGCGATGCCCGCACGCTGGAGAACTAGATGCATCGCCGACGCTAAACGATCCATTGGGAAGGCTCGATCACCGTATAAAGGCGGCATAAGAGGCAGCGCTTATTGATAAAATCTTTATGCCCTTGCCCGAGTTACCCCATGGAACACTTAGCCGCGGCGCATCAATTATCTTCTTGGATTTAGTCGTTGCATTGGAGTTGACACCATGTCGAGCATTCAGCGCAAAAGCGAGCAGACGGCCCTGGAGATCGAGCAGATTCGCGAGGCCCTGGGCGCGGTCGCGATGGCAGAGCCGGCCGTCTTCTGGATCTATTTTGGCCGAGACCGATTGTGGCGCGTGCGCCGCGAAGGTGACACCTTGGAGAATAGCTTACCCAGCCGGCAAGCCGCTCGCGCCTTTGTCCAGGTGCTCGCGGCCCGATGCAGATCCTATCGCCTATTCGTTGAAGACGAAGACGGTGGGTTCGTCGAGGAAAGCGCCAGCTGGCCGGCCAAGCTGCGCCAACTGATCTCGGCCGACGACGGGACCTCGATCGATCGGGGCTGAGATTTTCTTCCCGGATTCCTCAATTCGACCTCCTTCCGGCATGGCCATTCAATACCCAATTCAATAAGCAAGGGCACGCGCAGAACACGAAGCGGCGTGATGCCGTCGCATATCCTAGCAGGCCAGCCTCACCGTCGGAGCGAATCGGGGCTCGCTCTTTCAATGCTCATGGGCATGATGCGCATCGGGAAAATGATGGTGGGTGTGGCGCAGCCGCGTGTGGACGTGGCGGTGGGCATGGGGCTCGCCCGGCGGATCGCCGGGGCCGTGGGCGTGGGTATGGTGGGCGTCGTGGCTGTGGCGATGATCGTGGATGGTCGACGCATGTTCGTGTTCATGCTCATGGCGCTCGGTCAAATGCAGCCAGAGGCCGACCGCCATCAACAGCCCCGCGAACGCGAACTGCCAGGTGACGGGCTCGCCCAGCACGGCGAATGCGACCATCGCGCCGATAAAGGGTGCCGTGGCGAAATAGGCGCCGGTGCGCGCCGTGCCGATGGACCGCAGGGCGAAGACGAACAGCACCAGGCTCACGCCATAACCCAGCAGACCGATAGCTGCGCCGGCAAGGGTTTCGCCCAGGCCCGGCAAGGTCGCGCCGCGCCACAGTGCCAGAGCCAGATTGATCGAGCCCGCGACCAGCCCCTTCAACATCGCGATCTGGACGGGATCGCTGAGTGAGACCTTGCGGGTCAGGTTGTTGTCGATGGCCCAGGCAAGACAGGCCCCGGCAATCGCCAGCGGGCCAAGGAGATCGGCGAGAGACAGGCTGGCCTGCCAGGAAAGCACCACAGCCCCAGCCGCAATTGCCGCCATGCCCAGGGCGATCCGCCGGTCGAAATTCTCGCGAAAGACGAACCAGGCCACCAGGGCGGTCGCCACCGATTCGAGATTGAGCAGGAGCGAGGTAGAGGCCGCGCTACTGCGCGACAGGCCGATCATCAACAGGACCGGACCGATGACACCCCCGGCCAGGATCGCGCCGGAAAACCAGCCCCAGTCCTCGCCGTGAAGGGCGGTCTGGCGCCCCGCATCCGGCGCGACAGCGCGTTGCAAAATCCGCATGGTGCATAGGCCGGCGCCCGAACCGAGATACAGGATCGCCGCCAGAAGCCAGGGGTCGATCTGGCCCAGGAGGAGCTTGGCCGCCGGCGTGCTGGCGCCGAACAACACGGCGGCCCCCATCGCCAGGGCGGCCCCGCGCCAACGGCTCGCCGCGGTGCCATCGCCTGAATTCGCCATGGCGCGAGCATATGCCCCCAGAGCACGCCCGCCAAACGCCTAGTCTTCGCAGCCATAGGACATTTGCTCTCATGGTTCTACAGGCTCACCATGAAACATCGAGTCTTGACCTCATCTTGAGCTTGCCCATGGATGAGGCCGCTCTAGTTGATGGGTCGCCTCCGCCACACTATGTTCATCGTTCATTCGCAAGCGCGAGAGCATGGCACATACGCATCATCACCATGGGCATGCCCATGGCCCGTCTCACGGGCTGGTGACCACGGGCTCATTCTCCGCGGCTTTCATCGTCGGTGCCGTGCTGAACACGGCCTTCATCGCCACCGAAGTCGTCTATGGCATTCTGGGCAATTCGGTCTCATTGCTGGCCGACGCCGGCCATAACCTCGGCGACGTGTTGGGGTTGTTCGTCGCCTGGGGCGGTCTCTTGCTCGCCCGGCGCCAGCCGACGGAGCGATTTACCTATGGTCTGCGCGGCTCCTCGATTCTGGCGGCGCTGTTCAATTCCGTCGCCTTGCTCATTACGGTGGGCATCATCGCCGTCGAGTCGATCCGCCGCCTTTATGAGCCGGAGCCGGTCGCCGGATTGACGGTGATGATCGTGGCCGCCATCGGCATGGCCATCAATGGGCTGACCGCCCTGATGTTCAGCCGGGGTCGGCATCTCGACATCAATCTGCGCGGTGTGTTCCTGCACATGATGGGTGATGCGGTTATTTCGCTGGGCGTCGTAATCGCCGGCGCTGGGGTTCTGTTTACCGGCTGGTCATGGCTGGACCCGGTGGTCGGATTGCTTGTCGCGGCATTTCTGGTCGTCAGCACCTGGCGCCTGCTCACGCAATCGGTGGCGATGGCGCTCCAAGCCGTGCCAGCGGACATCGAACCCAAGGACGTCCTGGCGTTCCTCGCCAGGATCGAGGGCGTCGACCAGGTCCACGATCTTCATATCTGGCCCATGAGCACCACCGAACGGGCGCTGACCTGCCATCTGGTCATGTCCGGCGGACATCCGGGCGACGGTGCGCTGGCCGAGCTCGCCCATGAGTTGGAGCACCGCTTCCGCATCGGCCATGCGACGGTCCAGGTCGAAACCGGTGACCCGACCGGAATCTGCAAACTGGTGCCCGATCACGTGGTGTGAACTGAGATAGCGTCACTCCGCGTCACGCTCCATCCCTCGCGGTCATTGCCGATCACGCGCAATCCCGTGGAATCCCGCGACAATGTGGGTGGGCGACACGGAAACTGAGGCTGTGACTTGGACCGCAGCTTTTTCCATACGGCCACCGCTAAAGCCACCAAATTCCGCCGGAGGGGACCTATGATTACCGAGAAGCAAATCCAAAAAGCCGTGCGCGACGCACCCACCAGCGGGAAAGGAGCGATCGAACTCCGGGACGATGGCTGAGGCAGCCAACACGCCGCATCGCCTCGAATTCAGCGCTCTGCGTGGACAGCAGCGGTCCCCATATCGCGTTCCCTCGGGGGAGCCGCGCCTATGAAGCTTAATCCTCCGGCAGGGTGAAGACCGCGCAGGGCGCGGCAATTCCGCGCAAGGCATGCTCGCCCAAAGGGATCAGCGCCGTTGTCGTCTCCGCCGCAACCGCGCCCGACACCAGCACACTGCGGCCGAGCGGCCGGCACAGCCCTTCGAGCCGGCCGACCAGGTTTACGGCAGGGCCGATCGCGGTAAAGTCCAGCCGGTCGGCGGTGCCGATATTGCCCCACAGCATTTCGCCGAGATGGAGGGCCAGGCCGAAGGGTAGAGACGGCAGGCCTTGCCGGTCGCGCGCCTGGCCGAGATGCGCCATGCCGGCCCGGGCCGCGCCGACGGCGCGCAGCGCGGCGTCGCAGGCGACCGAAGGGGGCCGTTCGTCAATCGGGAAGATCGCCAGCACGCCGTCGCCGATGAATTTCAGCACCTCGCCGCCAAAAGCGTGAACGGCGCCGGCGATGCGGTCGAACCAGGCGTCGAGCGCGGTGATCACCGCCTCAGGCGCCATGGCCTCCGACAGCGCTGTGAAACCGCGCAGATCGCCATAGAGCAGGACCGCGCGGATGGTCTCGCCAGTATCGCGCCGCAGCCGCCCGGCCAGCACCTGCGCCGCGCTGCGTCGGCCGAGATAGGCCTCAAGCAGCGCCGCGAGGGTCGACCGCGAGGTAAGGACGGCGAGTGGCGCAGCGGCGAAACGCGCCGCCTGATGCAACAACGCGGATTCGGGTTCGGCGAGCGGCCGCGAGACGGCCCAGCCGAGCACCGGGCCGCCTGAAGCCGGGCCGGCGACATGCTCTTGCACCGCCCCAGTGCCGAGCCCGGCGAGCCAATCTCGGCCGACATTGCCCTGCCCAGGCCCGGCCGGGCCGAGGGGTCCGAAGCCCAGCGCCTCGATCACCACTCCGGTTTCCGCCTGCCACAACCAGGTGCGGCGGGCGATGATCGGGTGCGGCGCTGTGAGCGTCAGGGCACCGCCGGCGACCGGCAAGCCATCGGCGATCAGCTGCGCGCCGAGCGACGCCAGGAAGTGGTCGGCGCTATGCACGGCGCCGGCCGCGTCGACCAGCCAGGCGAGGGCGAAGGGCAACCGCATGCAACAGATCATGCGGCTGCAGCCGACGCCTGTCACCGCCAGATAGTTTGCGAAAGTGGTTTCTTGCATGAGAAGATAATTTCACTACGGATGCCGTCTCGCCTGTCTCAAAACACTCGGCCGAGGTGGACTGTCGCGCTGCGCTCTTGCAGAAGGAGGCTTCCGATGACTGAACCGCTTGTGGTCCGGCGCGAGGTCCAGATCGCAGCACCGCCTGCGACCGTCTTCGCCTTCCTCACCGATCCGGAAAAGATTTTGCGCTGGATGGGCACGGAGGCGACGGTGGAGCCGCATCCCGGCGGGCTCTACCTCGTCAACGTCAGCGGCAAGGACATCGCCCGCGGTCACTTCACGGAGGTCATTCCGGTCCACCGCCTCGCCTACAGCTTCGGCTGGGAGGGGCGCGAAAAGACGCCGCCGGCTTCGGGTCTGATCGAGATCGACCTGATCGACCGGGAGGGTGGGACGCTGCTGCGCATGACCCATAGCGGCCTGCCCGACGCCGAGGCCTGCGCCAGCCACGAGCAGGGCTGGACTCACTACCTCGGAAGGCTAGCCGTGGCCGCCGCTGGCGGCGATCCGGGTCGCGACCCTCGGCGCAAGGCGTGATGACGGAGCGAGGGCGGCGCGGAAAACGAGAAACTCGTCGACGTCAGCGTCGCCCTCCTAGTATTCGCCGACGAGACCTGGGCGAAGACCAACATGGCACTCGTCAGGGTGGGCGGCTGGCGATTCGATGACCGGTGCTCTGCGCCGGCCGATCCAGGGCGCCCCGCGTCTGTTCTTCCATACCGCCCCCGGCACAGCCCCTAAGCCTCGATTCGGCACCACGCAAGGCCAGGGTTTCCGCCGTTTTTCACTTTCCCCCTTGCTCACGTGGTGGATCGGCTGCTGGGGCCTTAATGAGTCAATGCCACTCTGACAGCTCGACGGTGACGCCCTCTGGCCCGGCCAGGAACACCAGCCTGCGCGAATGGAAATCCATGATCTCGTTTCGCGTCGTGAAACCGTTGGCCTTCATCTTGGCGACTTCAGCCTGGATATCGTCGACGGCGAAGCAGATGTGATTGAAGCCGAGTTTGGTCAAATTGCGGATGTGAGGATCGTCGATCGCGCCGGGCCGATGATAGTTCAGCAATTGGATTTCGGTACGGGGTTTGGCGTTCTGCAGCACCAGGGTAACATGCTCGGCCTCGATGCCCTCCACGCCCATGTATCGGGCGAACTTCTCGCCGGCGATGACGACGGAGATTTCCCGCTTGAAACCCAGGAGTTCGAAGAACTTCATTGCCCGGGCGAGATCACGGACGACGATGGTTGCATGATCGAAATGCTTTACCATTCACTCTTCCTCCCGTGCACGGCCGGCGATGCCGAACTAAGCTAGGCTAAGCCCGGCGCTTGCGAAGCAGCATTTGCCCCTCGACCAACTGCCAGACGGCTAGGCCGGGTAGCCCGAGCGACAATTCCCTGACCCGCTTGGCCAGCGAAATCATAAGCGAGGTCTGGGGCGGCAGCCCGAACAGCGGCCCGAAGACCACGAAGCTGCCCTCGAGAATGCCGAGTGCCCCCGGCACCATGAAGGCGACGGCGCGCACGCCGGCGCTGAGGCTTTCCAGAATAAAGGCATCGGTCAGGGTGATGGGCTGGCCGAAGAAATAGAGCGTGAGCCAGATCTCGCCCGCGCCCAGCATCCATCCGACGAGGCGAAAGGACCCCGAGCGCCAGAGCCGGGGCCGATCGCGATAGACCTCGACCACGGCGGCATCGACCGAGGCCGCCCGGCCGGTGAGTTCAGCCAAACGCTTGCTGCGCAGCAGGCCGCCGGCGATGCGGATCGAGACTTCGAACATGCCCCGGTGTTGCAATTTCAGGAAGATCACCACCGCCACCACCATCAGGGCGAGGCCCCCCAGTACCGCCCAAGCGACGGCAACCACTGTCGGCGCGTTCGAACGGCCGACCAGGAGGGCCAATCCTGCCATGACGAAGACCAATTGCGTGATCACGCCCAGGGTTAGATCGACAACCATGCTGGCTGCCGCCGCGGCACCCGGCACGCCGTCGAGATAGGAGAGCCGGACAACGACGAAATCGCCGCCGACGCCGCCGACCGGCAGCAGGCCGTTGATCGATTCGCGAATCCAGCGAAGCAGGATCATCCGGCCGACGCCGAGGCTGTGGGAGCGCGGATAGAGATCGCGCCAGGAACAGGCGCTCAGGATCAAGGGCACCGCATGATAGAGGGCGATCGGAACGAGACCCCAGCCGACCAGCAGCATGGCATGGGCTATTTCGCCAGCATTGTTGGCGACGATGAGGCAGACCGCGAGAGCCAGTCCAGTGATCGCGGCGATGATCGTCCAGATGCGAATGATCGGCGTCCTTCATAAAGCCTGGTCCGACAACCCACGAACGGACGCAGAAGGGCTTGGCGATGGTCTTCTAACGATCCTTGCCGTCCCTGCCAAATGCTTATAAATCAAGCCCGTGCTAAAGCCTCCCTCCGCGGATACACCGGCGACCGCGCCGACCCTTATTCTGGCCCCGCGAGCTGTTGCGTCACAGGGCACGGGCCAGGATTCGGCCATTCTGGGCCTCGGCTTGACGGAGCGCGCGGCGCTGGCGGCGCGGCGGGCAGGCTACGGGCGACCGATCGCTTTGCCGGCCGCGAACGCCGTCCCCGGCACCGCGCCCTTCCGGGGCTGGCAATACCTTGCCAAGGACCTGGGAGATAGCACCGGGATGTTGGTCATCGCCGCTTCGGACATTCTGGCCGAAACCGGTTGGCTGAAAGCAACTGCTAGCGCGAAACTCAATGCGACCCAATGGGCCGCCGCACCCGAACGGTTGGTTCTGATTCCCGCGATGCTGATCGGGGCGGCGCTGTCGGCGCTAGGCGAGGAGCCCGGGGCTGTAAGCTTGGCCATGACGATGGATCGCTTGACCCAACGCTTGGGGCCGCCCTCGCCGCTGCCGTCAGGAGTCGATCCCCTCGTCGTGACCGGGCCAGGCGATGTTCCCGCGGCCGAGCGGCGCTTGATGCGTGCGCTGGTGAAGGATACCGACGGATTCATGGCCAAGCATGTCGAGCGGCCGATCTCGCTCGCCGTCTCGCGCCTTTTGGCGCCAACGCCCGTGACACCGAATCAAATGACCCTGATTTCGGTCGCCATCGGCCTGTTGGGCGCCCCATTCTTCTTGTCGTCGCAGGCCCATTGGCAGACCTTGGGCGCTCTGTTGTTTCTCGCCCATTCCGTACTCGACGGCTGCGATGGCGAGCTGGCGCGATTGAAGTTCATGGAATCGCGCTGGGGCGGGATTCTCGATTTCTGGGGCGACAATGTGGTCCATAGCGCCATTTTCGCCTGCATGGCCCTGGGCTGGAGCGAGGCGGACGGCCAAGCTTGGCCCCTCCTTTTAGGTGTCGCTGCAGTCATGGGGACTCTCGGCTCGGCGGGATTCGTCTATTGGCGGGTCATGAGGCCCAAAACCGGAAGCGGCCCCCTCTATACTTCCGTCGCGGCGGAGCCGGGCAAGCGCTTCGCACAGACCCTCGACGCCTTGTCGCGACGCGATTTCATCTATCTCGTGATCGCGCTTGCCCTGTTCGGCCGGGCGGATTGGTTCCTGTTGTTGACCGCGTTCGGCGCACCGATCTTCTTTTTCCTGCTGGTGTTCCTGGCCGCCCGCGAACGGAGAGCGTAAGCCAAGGTCAGGCAAGCAATCTAAAGAGCGAGCCGGGCCCCGCCCGCCGCACTTGAGTGCTGGGCCAGTTCGATCAATTTTGCGCAGAGCAGCGCCTCGTCGAGATTGCCCTCGCTGCCCTTGGCGACGGCCGCAAGAAAATCCGCGGCGACGCCCTCAAACCAATCGGGATGGTGGGACCCCTCGGACAAGGCTGGGGGAGAAGACCATCGGCGCTCGCGGGACTCGTTCTTCACAATGACGTCCGCGCCCTCCACATGAATGCGCCCGCGCTCGCCTTCGATCTCGATGCGATTGGCGCGTTCATCCCCAGTCCAGGTGAGGAAGATGCGGCCCTCGCCCCTGGCGAAATACAGATCGACCGTCGCGGTGTCTTCCAACGGCCATTCGCGGAACCGCCGGGTCTCGAGGATCGCGGCCACGCCGGCAGGTGGCGAGCCCGACCAACGAAGCACGCAATAGAGCGCGTGCCAGCCATGATCGAACAGAATGCCGCCGCCGGCCATCGCCGGATCGACACGCCAGTTCTCCGCACCCTCGACGGCGACGGTGACCGCCGGCTGGGTGCGAAGGGTCTGCCATTCGATCCTGTGAACAGGTCCCACTGCACCTTCGGCGATCAGGGTGGAAATCCGACGGCAGATCGGCGCTTCGAGCCAATTGTGGACGGTATGCAGCACGCGACCGCCGCGTCCCGCGACCAGGGCGCGGGCGTCCTGGGCGCGAGTCACCAGCGGTTTCTCGCAAAGAACGTGAAGCCCGGCCCCGAGCGCGCACGAGATCAATGCCGCATGGCTGCCGGGCGGGGTGCAGATGTCGACGAAGTCGAGCCCCCCGGACGCCAGCAGTGCCCCGGCATTTTCAAACCATCGCCCGCCCGGGCACGCCGCCAGAAACACTTCGCGGCGAGATGCCGTGGCATCGCTGGCAGCGACAATTTCTACATCGGCGCGGGCAAGCCAGCCGGGCAGATGCCCGTTGGCGGCGACGTTGCCGAAGCCGATGAAGGCGCCGCGAAGTTTGCGGCCTTTTGTCAATCGAGGTTGAAGCGACGCGCGATCGCGGCGAAGGATTGATCGAGAATATCGACCCCGCGCAGCGCTTCGTCCTCAGTAATCACCAGGGGCGGGTTGATGCGAATCACATGCGAATAGGACATGGTCACCAGCCCGCGCTCCAGGGCCTCGTGGAACAGGGCGCGGGTGATAACCTTGTCCAACGGCTCCTTGGTCTTGCGATCCGCCACCATCTCGACGCCGATCATCAGACCCCGCCCGCGCACATCGCCGATGAAGCGGTATTTGTTCTGCAGTTCCTTCAACGCATTCAGCAGCACCTTGCCGACCTTGGCCGAATTCTCCACCAGCTTCTCGCCGAGGATCGCCTCGACGGCGCCAAGCCCGGCCGCGGCGGCCAGCGGATTGCCCCCGAAACTCGATGAGCTGCCGCTGGGCTCGCCAAAGGGCTTGGCCGACATGTTTTCCAGCGACGAGCCAAGGCCGCTGAGCGGAAATCCGCCACCCATGCCCTTGCCGAAGGTCATGATGTCGGGCTTCAAGCCGAACTGCTGGGAGGCCCACATGGTGCCCGTGCGCCCGAAGCCCGTCAGGATTTCATCGGCAATGAGCAGTGCATCGAACTCGTCGGCGATCTCGCGCACCGCATGGACGAAGTCGTCGGGGGGGATGACATTGCCCGCCGTGCCCTGCATCGGCTCCATGATGATGGCCGCGACCTCGTCCTGGGTCTCGTTCTTGATCACGTTGCGCAGATGCTCGGCGCAGGCCAGACCGCAGGAGGGGTATTCCAGATTCCACGGGCAGCGATAGCAGCTGGCGTAAGGCGACATATGCATGCCCGGCGTAAATGGGCCCTGGTGATTGCGATATCCCCCGCCCAGCAGGCCGATGACGCCCGCGGTCTTGCCGTGATAGCCACCCCAGAAGCCGACGAATTCGAATTTCTTGGTGATCGATTTGGCCAGTCGGAATCCCGCTTCCACGGCTTCCGCCCCGCCCGAGAACAGTTGGACATGGGTGATGCCCTCGGGCAGCAGGCCGCCCACCAATTCGAGAAATCGCGCCCGGGTTTCGGTGGTAAAGCTGCCGAAGGTGACTTTATCGACCTGTTCCTTCAGGCGCTTCACGTAATGCGGATGGCTATGCCCCAGGCTGCCCACGGCGATGCCGGCGATGAAATCGAGATATTCCTTGCCGTCCGCGTCGGTGATGACGCAGCCCTTGGCGCGGTCGACGGCGATCTGGGAATAAAGCGCGATGGATTGCAGGCCCGGCGCCATGACCTTGGCCTCGCGCTCGAAGATCGCTTTAGATTTGGGGCCTGGCACGCTGTATTGCTTGCTGGCCTCTCTATCGGCCGGCTTGGCGGGCGGGGTGCGGTTGCCTTTCATGAAACTATCCTCGTCAGGTAACGGCCCGGGGGCCGCGATGGAAACGGTGGGCTAGATAATCGGCGATGGACTGGGCCGCCTTGTCGCGATACTTGGCGTAGCTGGGCCAGGCATTGAGATCGATGATGACCGGCTCGCCGTCGCGCCGGATGATGGCATCGCCGCCGAAGACCTCGACCCCCAAGGCCGCCGCAGCACTGCGCGCGACCGCGCGCAAGCGCTCAACCTTGAAGGGATAGCCGGTCATTCCCTTATCGCGGTGATAGAACCATTCGAACCAATCCGAACCCGGCGCGCCGGCGCCGGCGCGGCCAACTCCGTAGAACTTTATCAGATCGCCCTCGACGTGCTCCTGGGCGACCACGAAGGGGATGCCGCGGTCGGCGAAGCGCGCCAGGGCCTCGCGGAAGCCTGTCTCGGAGGCGACATACATCACATCGTCGCTTTGCGTTGCATGAAAATCATAGCGCTTGATCCAGACGCCGGTTGCCAGCGGCAGCTTGACCGCATTGGTGGCGACCACGTGGCTGACCGGCGCCAGGACATGGTTCTGGGCGAAGAGTTCAACCATGCGGTGGCGATACGTATTGCGGATCGCATCGGGCGAATTGACGATGATGGCGCCCGCCTGGCCGGCCTTCTTCAGCCGATCGAGAATCTCGCCCTGCTCGCACATGGCGAAGATCATAGCGCTGGGCGTTTCGAAGGCTGGCTCGATATTGTCGGCCCTCAGCAGTTTGACGGTGAATCCGCTCGTCGCCAGGGCCTCTCCCACCCGGTGCATGATCGCGGCATCGTCGTCGACGCGGCCGGGCGAGTGAGCCGATTCACGGAAGATTCCCCAACAGGTCCTGGTCGAACTCATGCGCCCTTGCTCCTCGCATCGCCGCCTAATGCCGCTCGTTCGGCCACAGCGATGTCATGGGCCCGGTCGATATCGAATACCTGAGCCAGAACAACGCCGTAGACCGGGTGGCCGGAAGCGACCAGCCAGCCAAGATAGTCGCGCAGCCGGGCGAACCCGGTTGCTGGCTCGATCGGCCGACGCGCAGGTAATACATAAAGCCCGGCCGTCACAAGCCCGCTGTTGCTGTCGCCGAGTTTCTTAATCCGGCCGTCGGCGGCATCGAGGCTTGCCCAGAGGGGCTTTTCATCGTCCACAAGATCGGTCAGCCCGAGAACGATGGCGCCTTCGGGAAACCCCGCCGCTGCATCCACGAAGCAGCGAAATGTCTGCACCGACATGACGCTGTCGACGGTCGTGATCAGCGCGGATACGCCCGCCAGCCGATCGGCCACGAGCTGAAAGCTGACGTAGGAGGAAGGTGTCGTGCGCACGATCAGATCGAGATCGAACCCGTCCGCGTGGCCATCTAGCCATTGCCGGCAATCGGCACTCTCTTGGTTGATGATGATGCTGATCCTGCCGATGCCTGCGGCGCGAAAGCGATCCAGCGCATGGGCGATCAGGGGCCGCCCGGACACTTGGACCAGCGGCTTGCTCATCTGCCAGCCATCGGCGCGCAAGCGACTGCCCTCGCCCGCCGCGATGATGCCGCCGGATTGGATGGGACGCGATTGATTGCCGGTTATGTGAGGATCTCCGCCAATTCGCCGAAGCGCGTCACCACAGGATGGTCCAGCGGCGCCTTGGCCGCTTCGGCCTGTTGAACCTCGGCCGGCGCAATCCAGACGAAACCCATGCCCATGCGTCGCGCGCCTTCACGATCGCGGCGCAGGGAATCGCCTACGAACAGCGTCGTCTCGAGCCCGGCGCCCAGCGGACCCAGAGCCGCCTGAAATATCGCAGGATCGGGTTTCTCGGCGCCGACTCGTTGGCTATCGACCATGACCCCGAACAGCTGAGCAAGCCCGGCGCCCTCGCAGACCGCCTCCAGATTGCCGTAAAAATTGGAGACGATCCCCAGCCGATACCGGGCGCTCAATATCTGCAGCAGGGGCCGGTTGCGGGCGAAACTGGCCGATGCCTCCGCCAGGAAGCGGGCGGCGACGCGCTTGGCCCGCGCCTTGTCGTTTTGCGCGGCGCGGCGGGCGAGTTCGGTTTCGAGATTGGCCGTCAGCTCGTTCACGGTCGCCGCCAAATCGGCCTCGCGCGGCAGTGTGCCGACCAATCGATCGTCGGCGGCATAGAAAACAGCGTCAAACGCCTCAGCACTCATTTCCAGGCCCTCGGCACCGTAGTGGCGATGGACGCGCTCCTTCCAGGCCACCCCGTCGGCGTCGAGCGTGCCGCCGAAATCAAAGAGCACTGTTTCGTACTGCCGTGACATCGATCATACACGCTGAAATCCAGCCGGCCGGGCAAAGCGGTTGCCGCGCCGCGCGGAGATCTCCCAAAACCGGCGCGTTTGGTCCGCCCAGATTCAGCCCTGGACGTTCTTGTCGGTGACCGGCAGTTCGGGCAGGTCGTAGGGCACACCGTCAATCAGGGCGTTGCAGGCCTCTCGCGCCACGCTGTCGCGAAGCTGGCGAGGTGGCGTTTTCATGTAGTAGGCGGATGGCCCGATCAACGGCCCGGCAATGCCATGCTCCTGCGCCACCTTGCAGCAGCGGATGGCATCGATGACCACTCCAGCGCTGTTGGAGGAATCTTCCACCGACAAGCGCAATTCCACCTCGACCGGAGCACCGCCGAAACCGCGACCTTCCATGCGGATGAAGGCGATCTTGTTGTCCTGCTGCCAGGGCACGTAGTCCGATGGCCCGATGTGAATGTTCTTGGAGTCCAGACGCTCGTCCAGCTGGGATTGGACCGATTCGGTCTTGGAGAATTTTTTGGACTTGAGCCGACGGCGCTCCAGCATGTTGAGGAAATCGGTGTTGCCGCCGGTATTGAGCTGATAGGTGCGCTCCAGATTGACGCCGCGGTCGGCGAAGAGGCGGGCCAGATTGCGGTGAACGATGGTGGCTCCCACCTGGCTCTTGATGTCGTCGCCGATAATGGTCAACCCGGCGTCGCGGAACTTCTCCGCCCATTCGGTATCCGAGGCGATGAAGACCGGCACGCAGTTGACCAGGGACACGCCGGCATCCAGGCAGGCCTGGGCGTAGTGTTTCACGGCCTGTTCGGAGCCTACGGGCAAATAGCAGAGCAGCACATCGGCGCCGGAGGCGCGCAGCGCCTCGGTGATGTCCGTCGGCGTCAAGTCCGTCGGGCGGAAGGCTTCGTCGTCGGAATAGTCCGCCATGTGGGCGGCCACGCCGTCGAGCTGGGGGCCGGCCTGAACGATGACATTGGAGACTGGCAGCGCGCTTTGGAAAATCCGCGTGCAATTCGGCTTGGCGAAGATCGCTTCCTCCAGCGCATGGCCGACCTTGCGCCGGTCGATATCGAAGGCGGCGACGAATTCGATGTCGGAACAGGCATAGCCGCCGATGGTGGCGCGCATGATTCCGTCGAGGGTGGCGTTGCGTCGGGTGCGGTAATATTCCACGCCCTGAACCAGCGCGCTGGCGCAATTGCCGACACCGGCGATGGCTACCTTGATCTTTTTCATGAAACGCAAAACTCCGTTGAGTTACGACATCATCGTAGGCTGGCGAAAACAAACATCCGCTGAGCGGCTCCAGATCGACCGTCCCATGGCGGGAAGGGCAGATCACCCCTAGGATTCCTCGCGAATCCGATGCAGCGGCGGCAAGCCAATGCCACGGTCCAGCAAGCATGAGCGGCGCGATGCGCCGAACAAAGCCGCAACCTTGACGCTGAAGCTAACGACCGGTGACCGATATACTACAAGAGCTTTGGTCTGAGAAGTCATCAGCCTGCAAAAATTGGTTGCCGTGCCAAGCCGCCGACCGTTGGCCAAAACAACGCCTAATAAGTTGATTTTAAATGATAATATAATCTTCGCGCTTTTTGCCTGAGCCATTATTTGTGACACCACGAGTCCGTCCCGATATCCGCCCGTGGGTTTGCAGCCGGCCGTCGGAAGCAGCTGCGTGGCTATTCCCGCCGGAAGCGGCAAGGCATCGCGCTGACCGCCAGCGTTTCGTCCGAACGCCAAGTATAGGTCGCGTTGAACTCGCTATCGCCCTCGAGCGCGCCGTCGAGGGCACCGTTCCAATGGTTGAATGTGACATGGACCATCGCCTGATCCTGGCGCCAATCCGCCTCGTCGGTGCCGAGCTTGTCGGCTGTCACCAGCGCACGGCCGAAGTCGTAGAATTTGATTTCCCGAATGGCGCAGTCTTGCGACTGGGCAATCCAGTTCGACTCTATCAGATTCGCCTCGCCCCTCGCTGCACCGATAGCGATGCCACTAGCGCCGGCAATCATCAAAACTGTCAGCAGGCGATGAACCTTCGTCATGAGCGCCCCTGCCCTCTCTAAAAAATATACCAGCGCCGGCCGCTAAAGTTGCGAGAACACCACCAGGCTCAGCGCGTAGAGAGCGACGATCAAACCAGCACCAGCGAGCGTTGTCCTGCCCGTGGTGACGCCTGACGGGCGCAGCCACCAATCGAGGCGCCGGCTGGCCCAGGGCACGAGGCGGTCGAGAACCAGCACACTGACGATGTTGCCGAGGAACAAGCAGAACCAGAACGGCAAATGCAGCCTAGCCATGAGAATTGGGGTCTGCACGAACAGGCTGAACAGGAACACGATCGGGTAGATCAACAGCAGAACGATCATGTTCATCTTCCAGGCCGCCGGCCCAGCGGCGCTGCCGCTGCCCATGGGAAACCACTGGTCGAAGCCCGTCCGCACGATGCGGGCGTGAACCTCCTCGGTGAATGCGTCGGATTCTTTCAGCAGCTTGTGACGCGCCGGCGAATCCAGCCAGCCTTGAAGGTTCCGCTCGTTGTCGAAGCGCAGAATTGCCAGCCAATCCTCCTGCACGCCCGGAATCGGCGGCTCGAAGCGATAACCTTGGAAGCCCGGGGACTTGGCCTGGGCGGCGGCGATGCGCTGCTCCCACTGCCGGTAGGCTCCCTCCTGCCCCGGCTTGATCCGAGTGGAGATGACGGCGGAAACCGGGGCCGGCAAGGCGCCCGGTCCCCGATCGGCGACGATGTGGACGTCGTCGGGCCCCGCCAACAGGGATTGGGCGCGCTGCAGCAGGCCGGTCCGCTGTTCCGAATGCAGCCAGGCCACCGCCGTCTCGGAACTGGTGAAAAGTTGAAGGACGACCCAGTCGACCTGCCCCGGCGGGTTGGGGCGAATGACCGTTTGCTTGATGAATCCGGGCACGCCAGCCACACAGGCGGCGATCTCATCCTGCCAGCGCAAGAATTCCTGTTCCTTGCCGGCCTGCACCCGCGTCTGGGTGACGATCGTGACGGGCGAGCCGCCGGAGGCAGATGCCTCGCTCATGGCTGTTTGACAATCCCACTGAAGATGCGATCGGGAGTCAGCGGCAAATGGGCGAATCGCGCGCCAGTCGCGTTGGCCACCGCATTGGCGATCGCCGGCGCCACCGGATTGACGGCGCATTCGCCCTGGGATTTGGCCCCCAGCGGCCCGATCGTGTCGTAGGTATCGGCGAAGTGAACCTCCGTGGGCGGCGTATCGGCAAACGCCGGGATCCGGTAGTTGCGCAATTGTGGGTTCACCACGGTGCCATTGGGGGTATGGACGAAATTCTCCGTGAGCGCCCAGCCGAAACCCATGGCCACCGCGCCGTCGATCTGCCCGCGGCATTGCATCGGATTGATCAGGCGGCCGATATCCGCCGCATGAACGCTGTGCAGGATTCGAATCTCCGCCGTGACCCGATGTACGGCGAGGCGCACCCCATGAACGTTGAAGGCCGTCGTGCGGGGCGAGAGAAAGGCCTTTCGCTTCGCCTCGAAGCGATGACCGACCTTCGTGCCAGCGGCATGAAGATCCTTGAGCGTGATCCGGCGATTGCCGCAGACGACAGCGCCATCCTCCAGCTTGCAGGCCGATTGATCAACGCCGCTGTTTCGGCTCGCATACTGCAAGATGTTGTCTCGCAGGGCGGCCGCAGTCAGCGCAACCGCCTGCCCGGCGACCACGGTTCCGGTGCTGGCGAAGGTACCGGAATCGTAAGGTGTCTTGTCCGTATCGGCATTGATGATTGCAATGGCATCAGCGCGCGAACCCAGAAATTCGGCGGCGATCTGGCGATGGGAGGTGGTCGAGCCATTGCCCATCTCCGTCGATCCGACGGCGAGATGGAAAGTTCCATCAGGCAGCAACGCCATCACCGAGCCGGAGCGATGCTCCGTAGGCGGGCCGCAGTCCAGCATCGCCATGGCAATGCCTGTCCCTTCCAGCCATTCTTCGCCCGCGGGCTTGGGCGCTCCACCGCCCTTTACCAGGCTCTTTTCCACGAGATCGAGACATTGATCCAGGCCATAACTGCCGAAGTCCACGTCGGCGGGATCGCTCCACACGGATTCGATCCAATCGTCCGGCTTGATCATGTTCTTGCGACGGATGGCGAAGGGATCCATCCCCAACAGCTTGGCCAACTCGTCCATCGCGCATTCGATGGCGAAGGTGGATTGGGAGGAGCCGTATCCTCGGAAGCCGCCGCCCGGCACGATATTGGTATAGACCGCGTAGCCGCCGGCCTTTTTGTTGGGACAGCGGTATGAAGTCATCGGACTGCCGAGCGAAGCGCCAAGCGTTTCGCTGGCATGTCCACCATAGGCGCCCGTGTTGGAGACGACGTGCACTTCGACCGCCGTCAAGGTGCCGTCCTTCTTGGCGCCGAGTTTGACCCGCGTGGTCATCTGATGGCGTGTTGAGGCGCCGATGAACTGCTCCTCCCGGGTGAACTCCCACATCACCGGCCGCCCGGTCTTCAGCAGGCCGAGCAGGCAAAGATCCTCGCTAAGCATCTCCTGCTTGCCGCCAAAGCCACCGCCGACCCGCTCGGTGAAAACATGGAGATCGCGTGGGCGAAGCTGGAAGATGTGGCAGAGCTTCTGTTGGGCGATGAAGGGCGCCTGCGAGCTGGTGCGGATGTGGATACGTCCATCCTCGCCGCGCCAGGCGACGGAGCCGTGGGTTTCCAGATGGACATGCTGGACGCGCGAGGTTGAATAGGTCCTTTCATGGATGGCATCGGCGGCCTTGAAGCCATCGGCGACGCTGCCGACCTCGCCGTGGATGTCGACATATATATTGCCCTTCTCGGCGCCGCGATGCTCATGAAGCAGCGGCGCGTTGGGCTCCATCGCCGCTACGGGATCGAAAACCGCCGGCAGAATCTCATACTTTACGTCCAGCAATCGGCAGGCGGCCTCCGCGGCGGCCTCGGTCTCGGCAACAACCGCGGCGATTCTCTGGCCGACGAAGCGGGCCACGTTGTCGAGAACATAGGTATCGTCCGGATCGACGAGATGATCCGGGTGGAGTGCCGTACTGTACAGTCGGCGCGGCACGTCTTCCCAGGTGAAGATGGCAGCCACGCCCGGCACGGCCATGGCCTTCTCGCGGCCGATGCTGAGAATCTTCGCATGGGCATGGGGCGAGCGCAGCACCTTGAGGTGCAGCAGCTCGTCCATGGCGATATCCAGCGTATAGCGCGCGGCACCCGTCACGATGCTCTGGCTGAAAGGATTGCGCAGGCTGGCGCCGCAGGCCTTGCCTGCCTCATCCTCTTCGGCGGAGGAGATGCCATGTACCGCATCGGCGATCGAACGATAGCCCGTGCAGCGGCAAAGATTGCCCTTGAGGGCATGAGGCAGATCCTTGCGGTGCGCCTCGTCGAGGGAGGCCACTGTCATGATCATGCCGGCGGCACAGAAACCGCATTGGAATGCCTGGGCGTCGACGAAGGCTTTCTGGATCGGATGCAATGTGCCGTCGGGTTTGGCCAAGCCTTCGATGGTCGTGATCTCCTTTCCCACGGCGCGGAAAGCGGGCATCAGGCAGGAATGGACCGGCTTGCCGTCCAGCCAGACGGTGCAGGCGCCGCAATCCCCGGCATCGCAGCCCTTCTTGACGCCGAAGAACCCCCGCTCGCGCAGGAAGGTGCGCAGGCATTGCCCGGGCGCGGGCTCGGCGGAGACACGCTTGCCGTTGACGGTGTAGTTCATGCTCGGGCTCCCGCTTGGGCCAGTTCCTGGCGAATCTGCTCGGCGAAATACGGCGTAAGATGACGCTTGTAGGCGGCCGAGCCATGGACATCGTCGAAATACCCATCAGCGGGGATTTTTGCGTCGATTTCACGACGCAGATCGGCGGCCAAGGGCATCTTGTTGAATCGCAACTGCACCGGATGAGGTGTCGCTGCCGTGATCGTCAACACAAGATCGTCACCCTTCTTGCTTTGGGTTCCGACCAGAAGGGCGGCCGACCGGCCGAGATGGGTGAGCGAGGCCTGGCGGAACGCAAAGCGCTTCGACAGCGCGGCGGCGGGCAAATGGATGCTGCGCAGCAGCTCGCCGGGCCGCAGCACATTCAAATGATTGCCGGTAACGAAGGAGAGGGAGGGAACCTCGCGTGGCACGCCGTCTCTGGGCCAGAGCGTGTAAGTCGCCTCCAACGCCACCGTAAGCGAGATCATTGGCCCGGCAGGCAAAGACATACAGATATTCCCGCCGACGGTCGCCGCGTTCCAGATCTTGAACGATGCCAGAAACGCATTGCAGCAATCCTTGAACAGAGGCACAGCCGACCACTCGGCCGGCCCGGCGTAGCTGAACAACTCGGCAACCCGGCAAGTGGCCGCGATCTCGAGGCCGGTGGCCGACGCGCTCAGCGCCGGCCATTTCAAATGTTCGAGATCGATCAGCGTATCAGTCGCCCACTGCGGCTCGGAGAACAGCCAGGTGCCGCCGCCGAGCCAGGCATAACCCGGACGCCATTGCCTGATTTCATCCGCCGATACCGGATGCTTTATCTCGGTCACCGTGTTGAGATTCATGCTGCCTGTTCTCCACTGAGCCGATGCAATGACGACGGCATCATCGCATCAGGGTAGATCGTCCAGGGTCGCAGGACCCGTGCCCGGGGTGATCAGGACCGGCCATTCGTGAGAACCGAAGGGCACGAGCGGCGGCAGGAAGGCCTCCGTTCCCCGCGCCTTGTTTTCGCTGATGATTGCCTTGCGGGCATCGCCGCCCATCAATTCGTAGTCCATCAAATGGTAATTGCCGAAGACCAACGCGCCGACCGAACGATCGGCGATGATGCGGGTGAGCGAATCCAACATGTCCTCGGGCGTCGTGGTGAAGGACACCGTCTCGATCAGCATCAGGCGGTCGTTGATGGCCTCGGGCGGGAAGAACTGGGCCAGCACGCTGAACAGGACGTTGTTCTGCCGGGCCACATAAATGGTGTTGCTGGCGGCATAGACCTTGTCCCAGTCGCTGCCCAGCATCTTTTTCCATTCGGTCAGCACGCCCATCCAATGATGGACCTGGGTCTGCGCCGCCCAGGCGATGTTCAGCTTCAGGAAGGGGGCCTGTTTACGGCCGAATGCCTGCAGCTCGGCGCCGGAAATGACGCCCTTGGCGAGGCATTGATCCATGAAGGCGATATTGTTCTTCAAGATGGTGCGGTTGTTCTCCACCCAATCCGCCGGCATCGGCGTGCTGGCCACGCCATCCAGCGCGGATTGCATCCGGCTGCGGAAGGCCTGCATCGGCGCCCGCCAGGAATGGTTGTCAGCATTGTCCAGATAGGGGCCGACTACCTCGGCCAGCGCCATGGTGCTGTGCCCGACCGATTTCATGAGCTGATAGAGGACCGGCGCCGAAGGCGCCTCGAGCGGCGGCTTGCCGGGCCGATAGAGGATGAAACGCCCGCCGGCGCCGGAAAACAGGCCGAGAATGATGGGGTGCTGGGCAAGGATGTTCTTCTGGAAGACCTGGCCCGCATTGCCATAGAGCTCGAACATGGCCGTGTTCAGGGCCAGGACATTGTTCGTCGCGGTCTCAGCCGCGGTCGAATCGGTTCGGCCGGAGATCGGCGCCAAGGCGTTCGACAGATCGTCGGCCTTGGTGGCGGTGCCGGCCCCCGCGATCAGGGCAGCTGCCAGGGCAGCGTAGGCATAGGGCTTCAAGAATGCGGCAGTGCGCATGGATTTCCTCCCAGGACTAGGCTCGCCCTCATCTTGGCCCGATTCGGGCAGGAGATGGGCGAGCTCGACATTTCGGCATGAGATGTGGCGATGATCTTGTGCGCCGCTTGAACCCCCTTTGCGGCACGCTAGATGATCGATCAGATTCGCGTTCGTCGGACCATTATAAAATGAAATCCTGCGGCCGTGCTAGCCGCTCTCGAACGGTCCCCCCTCGCAGCGTCAATTAATGGCTATTCCTCAAGCGCAGGGCGTGGGCCCTGCTCGTGACATGATCGGGTGGGCGGCGGCGACTTGCCCGTGCGGCTTTTCTGATTGTCCGCGGCCTCGTAGGGTTTCGTAATCCCAGCGTAGATCGTGACCCGGAACCTTTGACCGAGATCATCCGATAGCCCTGTTGGAGCAGTTCGGCCGGCTGCAGGCCGAAAATATTGTCGGACATTACAATATTTTGACATTATCCACCGTGGCCTAGACGGCTAGCTTGCCATGCTGTCGACCCGTCTGGACCCCCATCGAATAGCAATGCGCCTGTTGCGAATCGCCGCCCTGACCTTCGCCCTCATCGCGACTGCGGCGATGCCGGCAACGGCTGCGATGCCGGCATGGCAGGTGTGCTTTACCCCCGGTCAGGATTGCACGAGTGTGGTGGTCGGCCAGATCGACGAGGCGACCCGCACCGTCCGGGTCCAAGCCTACAGCTTTACCTCGACGCCGATCTTATCGGCACTCAAGCGAGCCCATGATCGGGGGGTCGACGTCCGCGTGATCGTCGACAAATCCTCCGCCGGCAAACACCGTAGCGGTTCGACCTATACCGCCGCGACATATCTGACGAATGCCGAGGTGCCGGTCTGGGTCGATACCAAGGTGTCGATCGCTCACAACAAGGTCATGGTCATCGATGCGACGGTCGTCATCACCGGCAGTTTCAATTTCACGGCGGCGGCCCAGAAGAAGAACGCGGAAAATCTGCTCGTGATCCAGGATCGGGGCCTCGCGAAACTCTATGGCGATAACTGGGAAAAGCGCCGGGCCTTATCGCAGGTTTATTCCGCGGGCACGAAGTTCCCGCTGGGGGCGAGCGAATAGATTTACCTTGGATCGCGCATATGAAAGTGCATTGGAGGTCATGAACTGGATCGAGCGGGCCAAGCCAAAGAGCACAACGAGAGCAGCGATTCTCGCCTCTCGGCCGGCGTTAAGGCCGCCAAGGGGCAACGGCCTTGGGCTTATCTAGAATCGATAGCTTAACCGCATGCCGATGTTGTTGAGACCGGGATTTGGGGAGGCCAGACCGCCATTGGAATAGTGCTCGAAATAGGCTCACAGGCCGATATGCGAATCAAATCGGTAACCAACTTCAGCCGAGAGATGAAACAGCCCCCGCGAGCCGAATTCTATCTGATCAGGATCGCCGCCCGCACCGACGCGACCATCCTGGATCGCCCCGCCGAAGCCGAAGTCGCCAAAGAGGGTGTCATCCTGTGTGAACAGATCGCGGGCGTAAGTGACGGTCCAGGTGAGGCCTAAATACTCGGCGCTCGTCCCGCCGGAGGTATTGATGGATGCCCCAACGGTGGGTCGCGGGGTGAGAAGAACCTTGGCCCATCCGGAACTCGAATCGGCGGTGAACCAATCGATCGGGTGAAACAGGACTTCGCCGTTGATATCGACGCCGTGTTCGACGGTATCGTTCAAGAAGGCAGCGGAGTGATCGAGAATGCCCAGTCTCACCTCGTCTACCCAGCCATCCCCCGCCATGGCATAGCTTTCCGACACAACAACAGTCAGCACCGCCATCAGCATCGCGCCGGCCGGCAACATTCGCGAAGTCACGACCACCCCTTGTCGTATAAGATTGCCCCACTCGATATAGCCACCCCGACAGACTATTCGGCTCGCCTGAGCGAATACAAGATAGCTGTCGCCAGTCAAATCAGGCCTGGCAACACTCGTAATGATGGCGACCGCATCGCAGCACATGGCCGCAGCAGGAGGCGGCGATCGCCTCAATGATGAACATGAGTGAACCCTCCCTCGGCATCGAAGATTGGGTTCTCCTGGGCGTGACGGGCCGCGGCGAGAAAAGCTTCCAGGTCGGGCCAGACGCCCGGGCTGACAGGCTTGAACACGCCTCGAAGCCAACCATCCGAATCAATCAGAAACTCGGTGCCCTCGAGCGCTTCCGGCGCAATTCCGGAAACGATGGAATAGGCGGCCCAAGCGTCGGTGTCGGGGGAGAGCGACACTCTCGTTAGCGCGATGCCTGTATCCGAAGGTAATGATGGCGGGGCCGGCCGCGTGTGGCTGCCGACCGCGATGGCTTGGAGCAGGCGACCTCGCAAGGAGCTGAGCGCAACAGCCTTATCATTCAGCGTCACGCTCGCATCCGGTGCCTTCATCGGTCGCGTCCATTGTCCCTGGGGAGCGACGGCAAGACCGGCGTTATGGGCGCGAATGTAATCGATCAGATTCCAGCGATCGTCTTCGTCCAACCGATCACCGAATCCCGGCATGACGAGGCCGCCATCTGGCCCCACCATCCCCTGGGTCAGCCACCAGAACAGCTCGCCGTCGCTATGGGCAAACAGATGCTCGGCTGTCAGATCCGCCGGCGGTATGGCAAGGGACTTGGCCACGGGCCCATCGCCCCGCCCTTCCCGGCCATGGCAAGCGGTGCAGTTTTGCCGGAAGAGTTCGGAACCGCGCACGACCGACGCCGAGGTAAAGCCGGTTGGCGATCGATAGAAGCTCGTCGGATAAGCGGGCACGAACAGGAGGCCGAGATGGGGCGCTGCCAGCCAGACGAAAACGGCCGCAACGGCGAGGCTAATCCAACGGAACCGGCGAACCCTTATCGCGACACCGAGCAATATCGAAGCCGCCGTCACCTCGAGGACGCCCCGGACGACAATGTCGCGCAAGAACGGCTCCGCCAGCACCACCAGGCTAAATCGCCGGGCGAAGGGCCAATAGGGTTGTGCGTGCATGGCCGGCGGCAGCGTGAGCAGCAATCCCGCAGCCATGACCGCGGCTAGGCCAATGCCGGTTTCGGCCACGATGCTTCTTTTCAGCAGCCTCCGGCTATCCGGTTCCTGGCGGCCCCCCAGCGCGGGCATATAGCGGAAGCGATTGAGGGCGGCGAGGCCGAGCAATCCGGCGAAGAAGACAATCTTCAACAGGGCGACGCGCCCGTAGTCCGTACCGATCAAGCCGGCCAACCCACCGATCAGGACCCATCCCTGCACCAGGATCGTCGCGGCGAGGACGGCGACGCAGGCAAGACCGAGACGAGAAAAGCGCCGCAGAGCGATGGCCGCCCGATCTGACGGCATTAGGTCGACCAGGACGAAGAGCCCCAGCAGCCCGCCGAGCCAAGCCCCGGCCGAAAGCAGATGCAATATTTCGGCTAGGGTGAGCGACACACCGAGCGAACCTGCCATCGATATGCCGTGCCCGAGGCCCGCCTGCAGCCCGACCGCCAGGCCCGCAAGCCCGGCAGCGACAGAGGCCAATCCCGTGCCACGCCCCATTGCGAACATGAGGCAGGCGATC
>WNFR01000825.1_pt1 | contig 31636 bp, 20 predicted proteins | sample 5400221 | NCBI WGS metagenome assembly WNFR01 (sample SAMN13153357, study PRJNA577476) | soil metagenome | isolation source: 40 cm soil under Madrone tree | place: USA:California | collected 2016-06-14
TTGTACCGATGAACGACGAAAGCCGTTTGTTGTGCGGGAAAGCGAAGTGGAACGTGCCCAAGAGATCGCGGATGAGTTCTACCCGCAGAACAGGAAGCTTCTAGAGGAGCAAAGCGGCGCGATCATTCAATCCCCTGGGGATGCAGAGCTGTGCGCGCGGATCTGTGAACTAGCACGATTACTCGGCTACAACGCGGCTAAGACAAAGATGCTGGTGGGGCAATGGCGGCTGGATCTCGTGGGGCTAGAGAGGAAGCTGCAAAACGAACTCGATGAAGGACCGACCTCTTCCGCATCTTCGCGCAAGGGGTGAAGGCGGGAGCATCGGTCATGGTTGTGGCCGGGATGTCGGATGTGGGGATGGCTGATGCTCTTCGGTTAATAGCCCAATGTAGCGATTTCATCAGAAGTTGCCGGAGCTAAGACAAACTAAAGTCTCGCAGCCCTGATTCACACTTGACAAACCGGCGATGGAGCGCGATTCTAGGTCTAGTCAGACTAGTTAGCAGCGCGAGGAGAATATGCCCAAGACTTCCAAGAAACACGGTCAAGAAGTTGGAGGCCGGAAGACACGTAGCTTGAAGCCTGGCGAACCTTCCTGGCAGATTCAAACGGCAAAGGCCCGGTTTAGCGAGGTGTTTCGGCGGGCTCGGACCGAAGGTCCCCAACTCATCACACGGCAGGGCAAGGAAGGCGTGGTGATGATTTCGGGCGAGCAATATGAGCAGCTTGTTGGCAAGTCCCATCAGCCGAAGAGTATTGTGCAGTTCTTCCGAGAGTCGCCGCTTGTCGGAGTTGATCTGAACTTGGAGCGCGAGAAGGACAAGGGGCGGGAAATCGAACTATGAGTGGATATTTGCTGGACACAAACTGCATCTCCGAGCTTGTGCGCCTCAAGCCGGAACCACGCGTGATGGCCTGGATGCAAGCAGCGGAAGAGACTTTGCTCTACTTAAGCGTTCTGACTCTCGGAGAGATTCGAAAGGGTTTGGCAGGGCTGCCTCAGGGCAGGCGGCGAACGCATCTCGAAACATGGCTGGAGATAGAGCTAGGGGCTCGTTTTGCCGGCAGAATTCTGCCGATCGATGTCTCAGTCGCTGATAGGTGGGGCCTACTCGCAGCGACTGCAAAAAGGGAGGGGAAAACGCTCTCGACGATCGACGGCCTGCTAGCGGCGACAGCGCTTCACCACAATCTCACGGTCGTTTCACGCAACGTCAGCGACTTTGCAGACACACGAGTGCAGGTGTTGAACCCATGGCAAGCATAATGAGGAGTCACAGAAGGTGAACCCGCCGGAACGCAGAGCTGCGTGCAACGATCTGCGAACTAGCACGGCTACTCGGCTACAACGCAGCCAAGACAAGGATGCTGGTGGGGCAGTGGCGGCTAGACCTTGTGGGACTCGCGAGGAAACTGCAACACGAACTCGATGAGGGGCCGCAAATCCCTGCTCCAGGGAACCGTGGCAAGCGCTCAGGACGCCTGAATTGAATGAACAATCCACATCCCAAGGCCAGAGTCCTGCTCAAACTTCCAACAACGCCGTTTCGGGATACCTTCCGGTTAGCCGACATCCATGATAAGTCTTTGTCAAGAGGGCAAAAGCTCTCCTGACGCGCTCAGGAGGAGCGCGTGAAAAAGTTTTTCAAGGTCCTTCAGCTCGCGCTTGTTGCCTCTCGGCAGTGGTTCTTGCTTTCAACAGAACCAGACACTCCAACGAACCTAAAATCGTCCTTAAGGTTGTGCCAGGGAACTCGGCTTGCGCGCAAAAACATATGCCCTTTGGCTCTGGTATTCCACGTCCGGCGCGTATGGCCCCCGCTCGATTATCTCTTCAACGCCGAGCCCCGCATCTTCTAGGCACCGTCGGATTTGCGATGGCTGAAAAAGGAAGAAATCCATGGAGATCGATCGACCCCACAATTCCTCCTCATGAAGAACTTCGTCACCCGTGTGAAAAGCGAGCAACAGCAGCCCACCCGGTCGCAGCACTCTATTCATTTCCCGAAACACCAAGTGCAGAGATTCTTTAGAAATATTTACGATTGCATAGAAAGCGGCAATCCCGGCGAGCGTTTTATCCTCAAGGTCCAGCGCCATCATGTTACCTTGCCGGAAGGAAATCTCAGGGTTGAGTCGTCGAGCCTGCTCTAGCATTTTCTCAGAAAGATCCAGCCCAAAGACGATTGTGCCCGCATCATGCAGGTAACGGGCTACATGACCGGGACCACAGCCTATGTCACATACTTGGCCGTCCCGCGATTTTGGCTGCGAAGCGATTGAGCAAACCCCGGTCAAGCGGCTTGTGCTGAAGCTCGTTGAAAATTCGGAGCGCAATAGACTATAGCCCACGACGCTGTAGCGTCTCAATCTTCGTCTAATTATGGAATGTTCGACTTCTTCCGAATGTCGTTCGGCGAAGAGCAATTAGCAGCTTCCTCTCTAAGCGCCCATATACTTATTACGACGGGCGGTGGGAAATTGCGGGTGTACCATGAACGGAACTTCTTTTCTTGTCGCCCACTACGGTGACGGCGGGCAGTATGGCAGGGAACGTGAACGTGGGTAAACCGACTACGATCCGAATGTGGAGATTCTGCTGGTTCGCTCAAGTCGCTACGCTCTTTGTATTTACGCAAGCGAGCCCGGCCGGACAATCCTCCCAGAAGCCCCAGGAGAAACCCCAGCAGCCAGCAGCTGGCCCCATGGGTGGAGTTTCCACTGGCGGGACCTACCCACCGATGAGGGATGAGAAGAACCGTCCGATCACAGCCGGAGGATTCGTAGACGGGGCGCCCGTGGTGTTCGTGGATGCGACGGCGAGATCCGGCCTTGGAAAGTTTCAACACGTCTCCGGAACGCCGGAGAAAAGTTTTATCCTGGAGGCGCCGGGATCAGGGGTCGCTATCATCGACTACGACAATGACGGCTGGCCCGACATTTATCTCGTTAACGGATCCACATTCGACGCTCTGCGCGGAAAACAGAAACCGCCGCGGGCCGCGCTTTACCACAACAACCACGATGGCACTTTTACCGATGTCACGGCGACAGCCGGGGTAGGCAATGAGCGGTGGGGATTCGGCGTTGCCGTCGGTGACTACGACAACGACGGCTGGCCGGACATGTATGTTACGAATTACGGGAAGAATCGCTTATACCACAACAACCACGATGGCACTTTTACTGACGTCGCGGAAACAGCCGGTGTCGCCGTGGGCGGTTGGTCGACGGGCGCGACCTTTGGCGATTTCGATGGCGATGGGCGCCTAGACCTATACGTCGCGGGCTACGTGAAATTCGATGTGGACAATCCTCCCGTACCCGGCACGGCGGCCACGCGGTATGACAACTGCGAGTATCGCGGCAAGCGGGTCATGTGCGGGCCACGCGGCTTGCCTGGCGAGCGCAATCATTTGTTCCATAACAATGGGGATGGGACCTTCACGGATGTCAGCGAGAAGGCGGGGGTTGCGAACCAGAAAGGCTACTATGGATTTGCCACGGCGTTTGCCGACGTCAACGAAGATGGGCGCCTAGATTTAATCGTAGCGAATGATTCCACACCCAACTACCTCTTCTTAAACAAGGGAGACGGGACGTTCGACGACGACAGCTATGCTTCCGGCTTCGCGCTGAACGGCGACGGCCGCGAACAGGCATCGATGGGGCTGGCAGTGGGTGATTATCGAAACGATGGTCACTTGTCCCTTTATGTCACGAATTTCTCAGACGACTACTTCACGCTTTACAGGAACGAAGGTGATGCCAATTTTGCCGACGTGACATTCGAAGCCGGGATAGGCGCGGCGACAATTCCATTTCTCGGTTGGGGCACCGGGTTTCTGGATTTCGATAACGATGGATGGAAGGACCTGTTCGCCGCGAACGGACACGTTTACCCCGGTGTAGACCAAAATGACTGGGGCATCACCTACCGCCAGCGCCCGCTGCTGTTCCACAACCTTCAGGGGAAGCAGTTCCAAACGATTCCGGCGGCACCCGGAAGCGGGCTGGCCGTGCTGTCTTCCGCGAGGGGCGCGGCCTTCGGTGACTTGTTCAATGATGGAAAGATAGACGTCGTGCTCAATAACATTGATGGCCCTCCTACCCTTCTGCGAAACGTGGTCGAGGGTCGAAATAACTGGATAGAGTTAAAACTCGTAGGCGGAATCAAGAGCCCGCGCGACGGTGTCGGTGGCAAGGCCTATCTCACAGCCAACGGAATGACTCAGCGCGCTGACGTAATCAGCGGCGGAAGTTACTGCTCGAGCAACGACCTCCGTTTACATTTCGGGCTGGGTAAGGCAATAAGAGTGGACAAGTTGGTGATTCGTTGGCCGAGTGGGAAGGACGAGATTGTTCGCCTACCAGGCGTGAACCGGATCCTCACCATCGAAGAGGACAAGGGCGTGGTCGAAGACAAGCATCCCTGATATGCAGCCCAGAACGTGTTTTCCGAACTCGTCAAGGACGTGCGAATCTACTCCTAGGTCCGTTACGGACCCAACGCACTCACGTGGACGTAATCAAACTGGGCCGTAAATCCAGCGCCGCCCATGGACACCAGGCCAATGCGCGCGCCCGATCCGAGATTGTGAGTCCAGGTCCCGCCGCCGACCCAGGTGAGTCCATCGTTGCTGGTATAAGCGGTGTAGGTTTCCCCATCGGCAACCATTCGCTTCACGATGCGCAGCCAAGTCCAATCCGACGGTGGACCTACCAGCGTGCTTCCGTAGCGCGGGTATCCGCTGGGTACCGGCGCTAGTTCCTTGGCGAATTCAGTTTGCCTGGTATTGAAGATGGATACATGTACGAGCTTGATATAGTTGTCGTCATCTCCGTAGATCACCAAGCCCGCCTGCACAAAATTCTGGCAGCATCCTGCGGCGGGAACATTTAAGTTTACGCGGGTCTCGGCGACGTAGTCGCTGCTTGGTGTGGCCTCGATAAGCACTGAGGCACTATTGCTGTCTACAAAAAGATCAGCGCTCTGCGTATTGAACTGAAAATTCTGACCGGTGAGGCCAAAAGTTCCCGGGGTCGGCTGTCGCAGCCAACTCCATTGCGGGCTGAGCATGGGGCTGTTGAACTCATCGGAAAAAGCCGCCACCAACTGGCCTGGCTGATCGGGTGTGGCAAACGTTGGGGTGTACTGATTCTTGTCTCCCGGTTGTGCTGCCGGGGCAGGTTGTAGCGCGTCGGAAGGTCCGAACCCGCCGCGTACGACAGGCCACCCATTCACCCAATCGAGAGCGTCCAGCATCCCTGGGCGCCTGGTGAATCCCGCAGGCCCCGCAAAAAAAGGGGCGTTCCTGTCAATGGAGTGATACAGAAACCAGTCCTGCCCAGCCATGTCCTCAAAAACCGCGTTGTGCCCCGGCCCAATCCAGCGGTTCCCGTTCATGCTGATGACCGGAGTGCCCCCGACGCGGCTGTCCAGCAGAGAGATGTTTTGGCGATCGAAAAAGGGTCCTAAAGGATTCGCTGAACGGCCCGCGAAAACAGCATACCCGCTGAGCGGTCCGTTGCAGCAGTTCGACGCGGAAACGAAGATATAGTAGAAGCCGCCATGCAGCACGATATTGGCTGCTTCATAGCGGTTGTCGATGGTGATCGGCGTTTCACTGGCTGGATCGGAGGTCAAACCATCGGCGGAAAGCGTCCGAGCTGAAATTCCGCCGTTGAAACTGCCAAAATAAATGTAGTTCTTGCCGTTAGACTGCACCATTTCTGGATCAATGACGGCCCTCCGCGTACCCGGACAACAGGACGAGCCGTCCGGCATGACTACCGGTGTGCCACTGTCGATCCACGGACCCGTCGGGCTTACGCTGGTAGCCACTCCAATAGCGGCACCCCCACCGGGAAGGCTCGTTTCGGAAGCGGCGTAGTAGAGAAAGTATTTGTTGTTGAAAAACTTGACCACGGGAGCCCATAGTCCAGCATTGGGCGCGACCCAGCCTGGGCGCACGCTGAATACATCGCCCACATAGGTCCAATGTACAAGGTCTGACGTCTTGTGCATCGTGATCAGATGGAAGTTAAAATTTCCTGATGCATCCTTGTCGGTGTCATTCAAGGGATCGGTCGTGCAGTACATATACCAGAATGTGTCGCTGGGTTGCTGTCCTCGGATGATGGACGGATCCGGACAGTCTTGAACTGTGCCCCCGGTAGGGATCTGGATCAGGAGAGGATTGCTAAAGGTGCTCGCAGATGGCGGAGGAGTCGGCGGATTGGAACCACCAGTGCCGCAACTGCACAAGCCGAGAGTGGCCATCGCGAGAAGAAACAAGGTAATTGGCGGCCACTGAGCGATTCGTATGCCGGTGACCTGCCTCGTTTTCATATAAAGAGGTATCCTAACGGAAGACATGGAATATTGTAAACGATTACACGTAAGGGGACATTTCGGGAAGGCAGTGAAATGAGCCGTCACCCCGCTGAAATCGCCATGCGCACGCCATTGCGGCTGTTGTGGCAATTGGTGTTGTGTCTGTCTTCGGCAGCGGCGCAAATTCCCGCACAACCGGTCTCCGGGCCCAGCGTGCAAAGCCCCATGGCGCCTGCTGTCAAGTTTGTGGACGTCGCGCAAGAGTTAGGAATTCACTTCAAGCATGAGTCCTCGCCGACCACTCAGAAATATTTGTTGGAGACCATGGGTTCAGGCGTGGCGCTGTTCGATTGCGACAACGATGGACTGTTGGATATCTTTTTCGTGAATGGCGCCCGCGTCGAGGATCCGATGCCGAAGAGCGCCGTTCCTCACAAAGACGGTCCGCGTTATTTCAACCGTCTCTACCATCAGAAACCAGACGGCACGTTTGAAGACATTACAGAAAAGAGCGGACTTGCGGGTCTCGAGTATGGCATGGGAGTGGCAACGGGCGACTATGACAACGATGGCAACGAAGATCTCTACGTCACAGGTTACCCGCGCAATCGTTTGTATCACAACAATGGAAATTGCTCTTTCACCGATGTCACCGAAACCGCGGGCGTAGCCGGCGCAGGCTGGTCCACAAGTGCTGCCTTCGTCGATCTAGACAATGATGGTTTGGTAGACCTGGTTGTGGCTCGCTATTTGGACTGGTCATTTGATAAGAACATCTACTGCGGTGAGCACCAGCCCGGGCACCGGGCCTATTGCCATCCGGACGTGTTTGGCGGCGTCTCGCTTCTCGTGTACAAGAACGAGGGTGGCGGGCGATTTACCGAAGCGTCGAAAATGGTAGGAATGGGCGCCGCGGGCGCCAAAGCCCTAGGCATCGCAGTCGCTGACGTTGATCGGGATGGCCACATCGACTTGGCCGTGGCCAATGATTCAGTCCGCCAGTCTCTATACCGCAACAAGGGAAACGGAACCTTCGAAGATACTGCCCTTCTCGCCGGCACCGCAGTGGATGACAACGGACAAACTTACGCCGGCATGGGAGTGGATTTCGCCGACTACGACAACGACGGCTGGCCGGACATTGTTATGACAAATCTTTCTGGTCAGCAATATGCGATCTACCACAACTCGGGGGACGGCACGTTCACCTACGAGACTTTGAATTCCGGTTTGGGTGCGATCTCCCGGCCCTTCTCGGGGTGGGGCGTCAAGTTCATGGATTATGACAATGACGGTTGGAAAGACTTATTCATCGTGCAGGGTCACGTGCTCGATACAATTCAGCTCACTTTTCCCCACCTGCGTTACCTTGAGCCGCCTCTGCTGCTGCGCAACACCGGGAAGCAGTTTGTAGATGTTTCAGCGCAGTCCGGCGCAGTATTCCAGCGGCAATGGGCTGCCCGTGGCCTAGCAGTCGGGGACATCGATAACGATGGGAACCTGGATGTGGTCATCACCACCAATAATGGTCCTGCCTACGTATTGAGAAATGAAGGCGGAAACGCGAAAAACTGGCTGCTCATTCGCCTCGTCGGCCAGAAAAGTAACCGCGACGGCATCGGCGCCGTGATTAAGCTTGTAACCGCATCTGGAAAGGAGCAACACGCGACCGTGAGCACAGCAGGGAGTTATCTCTCCGCGAGCGATCGCCGAGTTCACTTCGGCCTAGACACCGAGCGCTCGGGAAAATACTTGGAAATTCGGTGGCCAAGCGGCGTGGTGCAGCGAGTCGAAAACGTCACGGCCAACCAGATTCTGACAATTACCGAGCCGAAAATTGTGGCGAGGAAGCCCTGACGTAGTCCGTAAGAAGCGTCATTGTGTTTAGTGGCCGATATTGGGAGCCGGACCAGTCGACTCGCGAACTACAAAATGGGTCTCGACGTTATATTCCTCGCCTTCTTTCGAGTCTCCGTGAAGAACTCGGAACAGGGCATTGAACGCCTTCCCGCCCAGCTCCGTGCGCGAGAGCCGGATGGTAGCGAGAGGTGGATGGGTGAACTGGCCAAAGTCAATATCGTCGAAGCCAACGACGGAGATATCCTCGGGAATACGCAGGCCCGCGAGGCGGATGGCCCGAAAAGCTCCTATGGCACTAAGATCATTCGAGGCCAGAACCGCCGTGGGCCGTTGCTTCAATTGCAGAAGACGAAACATGGCCAATTCGCCGCCGTCGATCTTGTGGTTGCCTTCTACCATCAGACCGCTGTCCCCGACAAGGCCGTACGCGCTCCAGCACTTTAGAAATGCGGACTTGCGTGTGCGTGCGGATTTCAAATTCATTGGCCCGCTGATAAATCCAATGCAGCGATGTCCCGCGGTGATGAGATGATCGACAGCTTCGCGAATGCCCTGCGCATAATCCACACGGATATTACTGATGCGGTCGCGAACCCTTCCGACATCGAGGAAGACGATCGGAATGCCGCGCCGAGCCAGCTCGTCGACCAGCTCGGGATCCATCTCGGAGGTCATGATGGCCACACCTTCTGCCCTGCGTTCCAGCAGACGGCGAACGCAAGTGGCCATGCGGGCGGGATCGTAGTTTGTGTTGGTGAGTATGACTTCGTAGTTATTCTGCAGGGCTAGATTTTCAAACCCCTTCACTAACTCCGGAAAGAAAGGGTTGGTGATATCAGAAATAATGAGACCAAGAATACGACTACGGCCGGAGACCAGGCTGCGTGCCTGACTATCCGGATGATAGTTGAGCTTGCGGATTGTCCGCCAGACCCGCCGCGCCGTCTCGGGGCTCACGAGCGATGAATCATTGATAATGCGCGAGACCGTCGCCGTAGAGACTCTGGCTTTCTTGGCCACCTGCTTGATGTTCATCTGCTTTCATGGCCTCCAAGCCAAACTGAAGCATGGATATATGCCGCAAATAGGCTTGCGTTAACGTCACAACTAGCTTCTATCACAAAAATGCTTGACAAGCTAGATTGCGAAGAGTACGTTGTGCGACAGTCTGGGGAAATGTAATCGATTACATTTGTTACTCAGGGATCATCGGGCCGCTGCCCATGCAGCATGCCAATCAACTTCTGCCTCCCTTGCAACCGCCGGGGGCGAGGTTTCGGGGTGAGACATGAAAACAAGCAAACTTTTCAAACTGGGGTGGATCCTGCTGGTTCTGATTTGCGCGGGTGCGGTGACGAGCTTTGCTCAGAGCGACCGTGGCACGATCACCGGCACGGTGAGCGATCCGTCCGGCGCCGCTGTCGTGGGTGCGAAAGTGACGGCTGTCAATACCAACACGGGGGCATCGCACGAGACCACTACAACGAGCGAAGGCAGCTATACCTTGCCTGAGTTGTCCGCGGCTCCTTACAAAATTTCCGTGGAAGCACCTGGATTCAAGACCACCACACAGGCTATCCAGCTTCCGGTGCAAGTGACTAGGCGCGTGGATTTCAGTCTAACGTTGGGGGCCACCACCGATCAAGTGACGGTATCCGGCGATGCGCCGATCCTTCAGACAGAAACGGCGGTCCAGCAGACCATCGTCACGGAAAAGCAGGTCAGAGAATTGCCCCTGCAGGTGAGCGCCGAATTTGGCGGACGCACTCCATTGTCATTTATTTTCCTCGATAGCAGTGTCACTGCCGGAACAGGGGCCAGTACCCCGGGCAATGGCGGACGTGGGACGGATGCCTCCAATTTTCGAGTAAACGGGGGGCAGGCATTGGGTACTTCCATACTGATTGATGGAGCGGGCACGCAAAGGGCACAGAACGGAACGTTTTTCTCTGAAGTAGCGCCTGGTCCGGATGCTTTCCAGGAGTTTACGGTTAGCACGAGCAGCTACTCAGCGGAATTCGGGAGTTCATCGGGCGGCGTGGTGAACTTTACACTCAAGTCGGGTGGCAATGGCTACCACGGCGAAGCATATGATTTGCTGCGCAACACGTCTTTGAATGCCAACAGCTACATCAACAATGCTAACAAGCTACCTCGCAACCTCGATCGCGAAAACGACTTCGGGTTTAACGTTGGCGGGCCGATCTGGATTCCCAAGCTCTATAAAGGAACCAACCGCACCTTTTTCTTTTTCAATTACGAGGGATATCGTTTTACCCAGGGCGAAAATGTACTCCTTACGGTTCCAACCGCCAAAATGCACACTGGCGATTTCTCGGAGCTCCTGACTGACCCCTACGTGATCGGCTTTTTCGGGGGACCCGTTTCGATTTACGATCCGACAATCGCACCGGGGTCTCGAACCACGCCGATTCCGGGAAATCGGCTCGACACCTATGCGAATCCCACCACGGGCAAGTCGGTGATCGATCCTGTGGGCATGGCTATCTTGAGCAAATTCCCGATGCCCACTGGTGCAGGAGTATTCCATAATTACAATTCATCAACCACGATACCCACGTCCATGAACAACTACGTGGGAAAAATTGATCAAGTTATTTCGGATCGGCAGCACCTGTCGGGCAGCTACTCATATCGCATTCAGGACACCGTCAAGGGCGGCTTCCCGCGCTTTCCACTGCCCTTCATCGCACAGGATCGGTGGCACCAAATTTTCAAGTCGCACTATGCGCGCATGCAATACGATTACACGATCAGCCCGAGGTTGCTAAATCATCTGAATCTGGCTTGGAGCCGGGCCGATGTTGCCAACATGAATACCGGTTTTGGCCACATTCCTTCCGTGGAACTCGGTCTTCCTGCGAATGCCACCCAAAACATCGCCTTCCCCCGCGCAGGCTTTCCTGGCTATGGGTCGGAAGTGACTTCCGCCGATCCGCGTGCCTACCAGAACATTGGGTCTACATTCTTCTCTGATCACTTGCCCGACAACACTGTGCAGCTTGCGGACGCCGTTACCTGGGTGACGGGGCGCCACACCTTCAAGTTTGGTGCTGACGTAAAGTGGCAGCAATTGAACGTGACCCAGTTTGTGGATCCCGGCGGCACATATAATTTTCGCAACGATCAGACGGCCTCAGACGCTCCGGGGCAGGGCAATATGGGTTGGCCCATCGCGAGCCTGATCACTGGTGCCACCGAGTTTTCCTTCGTGAACATTCATTCTGTCAAGCCGGCGTGGCGGTACTTCACGCCTTCCTTCTTCGCCAACGACGACATCAAGATAACGCCCCGGCTGACCTTGAATGTCGGCGTGCGCTTCGAAATCCCCTACCCGCGCGTGGAGGCCTTCAATCGGATGAGGGGATTTGATCCGACGGTTCCCAATCCCGATCCGCTCATAGCAGGGGCGCGCTTGGGCGCCCTTGTGGGTGCCAGCGGTCAGGGAGGTCTGCAAGCTAAGAATCGCGGATTGGTGAGCCCCGACTACTCGGACTTCGGGCCCAGGCTTGGGATCGCTTACTCGCTCAATAACAAGAGCGTGGTTCGCGGAGGAATCGGGCTCTATTACGCTCCTCTCTTGGCGAGTGATATCGTCTCCGGGTTGGAGGGTTACAATACTTCCCGACTGATCACTCCCAACGGCCGACAGTCGACTGCCTTCCTGGCGTCTTATCCGGCGGCACTCGTACCCGATCCCAATGGGCAATTCATCGGCAGCGATGTGGATTATTTCGACCCGAACTTCAAGCTTGGACGCACTCTTCAATACAGTCTTGATTACCAGCGTGAAATCCCAGGAAACTTTGCTTTGAGCATTGGCTACATAGGTAGCCATGGAACACGCCTGCGATCAAACTTCAAACGCTTGAATGCGGTGCCCTTGAATGTGCTGAAGCTGGGATACCCACTCTTGACCGAACCGCTGAGCGTAGCCCTTGCCAACCCGGCGCAGGTCGCCTACGCATCCAGCGTCGGAGCGCCTTTGCCAGCCAGCACTGCCGCGGTATACCCAGGCTTCAATGGGACTGTGGCACAGGCTTTGCGCCCATTCCCTCAATACGGTCAAATTAACCAACAACTGGAGAGTCAGGGCCGCAGCCTGTACAACGCTTTACAAGTCAAACTCGACCGGCACTTTGCCAAAGGATTCCAATTTGGTTTCTCTTACACTTTCTCGAAACTGATTACGGATGCCTCGGAAGATCTGTTGGCCCGTTCCCCAATTCAGAATGTCGTTCAGAATCCGTACGATATCGGATCGCTCCTCACGGTGTCACCGAATAACGCCGCGCACGTCGCGGTATTCAGTTACATTTATGAGTTACCGTTCGGCAAAGGCAGGCGTTTGCTCTCCCAAGGAGGAGTGGCAGACAAGATTGTCGGAGGGTGGCAGGTCAGCGGCATTCATCGCTACCAATCAGGTCTCCCGACGACGGTTCTGAACTCGGATCCGGCATATACTGATCAGTTCCTGAATCTCGTGGGTTTCTACAGCAGTATTCGTCCCAATCTGACGGGTCAGCCGATTTTCACGGGAAACAGCCCAAGCGGCACTATTTTCCAACTTCTGAATCCAGCGGCGTTCTCGTCTCCGCCCACGTTCCGGAATGATGCTGTAACAGGTTCGGACGTTACTCAGTCCCAGTACAAGAATTATTACGCCAATCCAAGTATCTTCTTTGGAAATGCTCCTCCCGTGATTAGCAACGCGCGTTCCTTACCCTTCTACAGTGAAAACTTGAGCATCTTGAAGAAGACAAGGATCACGGAAAGATACACGATTGAGTTTCGGACTGAAATTTTCAACCCATTCAACCGGCATCGTTACTTTGGCCCCGATAACGACTTACGCGACGGCGGAAACTTCGGCAAGTCCGGTGTAATCGACCAGCCGTATATCTATGACCCGCGCGTGGTCCAGTTTGGATTGAAGCTGATCTACTAGGGGTCCTCCCGCAGGAGCGGAGAGAGAATTGTTTCTCACGCCCGCTCGTTCTGCTTTAGCCTGGTGATCATGTTTCGCTCGCTGAAATTTCTGGTGATACCTCTCATGTTGGCGGTGACTCTAACTTGCGGCTTACCGCGCTCGGCGCGCGCTCTTAATCTGCCGAGCAATGGGCCAGGGGACGAAGAAACCGCCGCCAAGTTGGTGGCGGGGGGTGCCGCTGCGCTGGAGCGCGGCGAGACGGCCGCGGCCAAAGGTTTTTTCCGGCGCGCGCTGGCGATGGACCCGAAGAGCATCACTGCCCGGACCTATCTGGGAATCATTGCCGATCGTGCCGGTGAACTTGCGGAAGCAGAACGTCAGTTTGCTGCCGCTGCTGCAGCTGCTCCTTCTTCTCCGGAGGTCCGCAACAATCACGGTGCAATACTTTTGAAGCTGGGGCGCAAGCAAAAAGCGGCGGCGGAGTTTGAAGCCTCCCTGCGTCTCGACCCGAAACAGCCCGCTGCGCTGGTGAATTTGGCGCAGATTCGCTATGCCACAGGAAGCACAGAAGGCTTGCGGGCAGCGCAGGACTTGTTCGAGCGAGCGCGCTCGCTCGCGCCGGACGCGGAAACTGCCCGTGCTCTAATTGTAATTGCCCTGCGTCTTCATGAACCTGCGAAAGCCGCCGCGGAGTTTCCCGATTACTTTGCTCGACTGGGCGGTGCACCGGAATCCGTCGCGGCGCCAGCCGCCCGCGCCGAGTTGGGGGCTGCCTTGCTCGAAGCAGGTCTAGCAAAGGAAGCTGCCCGCGAATTGGATGCAGCTGTGAAGGCCGATCCTTCGAACGTGAACGAAATCGTCTTGCTGGGGCGTGCATACCATGAGCACAAGGACGATGAGGCGGCGGGTCGCACACTGGAATCAGCACTCGAGCGCGGACTGGAAGCTGCTCCCTTGTTCGCTGTCTTGGCAGAGATCTACGAGGCGAGTGGCCAAGTCGAGAAGGCAATTCCGGCAATGCGGCGAGCCATCCAGCTTGATCCCAAGAGTGAGGCATACCGCTTTCGTTACGCAATGCTATTGACCAGCGCAAACGCCCCGCAGGCCGCAGTCATTCGTCTTCGGGAAGCTCTCGATGATTTTCCAGGCTCCTCCAGGCTATGGTTTGCCATGGGAGTGGCCCAGTTTACCGATAGCAAGTTCGAAGAAGCTGTGATTGCTTTTTCCCGCGCGCTGGAACGTGATCCAAAGATGTCCCCTGCGCTTGCATACTTGGGGATGATCCGCGACGACGAGGGCAGAATCCCGGATGCCGTTGCGTACTACCAGAAGGCCATATCCGCTGAGGAGTCCTCCGCAGTGAATCACTATCTGATTGCAGAAGTTTTCACAAAACTCACGCCGGCCGATGATGTGCAAGCGCAAGAGCATTTGAAGCGCGCACTGGAGCTCGATCCAGGATTCCTGCAGGCACACCTGGCGCTAGGCAAGCTTTATCTGCGAGCCAATCGCTTCCAGGACGCTGCCGGGGAACTTGAGAGTGTGGTGCGAATGGATCCAAAACTGGCGGAGACGTACTACCAGCTAAGCCGAATTTACACGCGCCTCAAGCGGCGTGAGGACGCGCAGGCGGCAGCCGCCAGATTCGAGCAACTGAGCAACGAGCAAAAGCAACAGTCCGAGAACGAACGGCGCGAGATCGTCCGTCGCCTTGCCGACGTCCGCTATTGATACTTTGATGGAGGTTTTTTGTGCTGAGACAGAGACTCTTACTTGCAATGGCTCTGACCTGTTGCCTGCTGTTTTCGCTAGTGCGGGCATTTTCGCAAACGAATCCAGCCGTGGAGGAGTGGAATGCTGCCTTTGAGGGAAGTTCACTCGATGCCGGAAAATGGGAGCGTTTCACCTTTGAAGGTGGCGCTGGCGGCACGTTCAAGGTCGAAGATGGAGAGTTGCGAATGCGGAGCGTTAATGGCTCGCGCTCGGGTGTGCGCTCCAAACAAAAGTTCACTGGCGATCATTTTATTGTCGAAGCCAAGGTTGCCAAAGTCGGGGCCGCGCTTCCGGAGCCGGGCAGCGGTGGCTTGACTCCGGGTGATGCCAACCTTACGGTCCTGTTCGACGATTCTGGCCGCAACCGGGTCGAATGGATCTACACCAGCGAAGGAACGTTTGAAGCCTGGGCGGTGGTGAATGGTCAGGGCGAACGGCTGGATAATCGCAAATTGGCAACGAAGATACACAACCCGACGCTCGGAATTGTGCGCCGGGGCGACGAATTTCTTTTCATGCTCAATGGGCAGATGGGACTTCAAAAAACGGTAAAGAACCTGCCCCAGGGTTTTTGGCTGATGCTCTATGGGTATGGTTCATCGGAGAACAACTGGAGCTCGGCGCGTGTAGTAACTACCAAGGGAGTGCGGCCTTGAGTTTTGCTCCTGGAGGTAACGCTTCCGCGACGTTTGTAGGTTAAAGATGGAATCGAAACAGTTCAAGATGATGTGCCGTGAAGTCGTGCCCTGGCTTGCTCGACTCTGGTTTTCCAGAATTGTCATCTTGCTTTGCCTCTCGAACAGCGCGAGCGCCCAAACAGTCCGCCTTGAGTCGTGGCAGCTCTTGCCGGACCCTTCTGGTAATTTGTCAGCGGCCAATTCTGCTGACGCGGGGGGCTGGCGCCCCGTCCGCGCTGGGTTGTCATGGAATGCTCAATTCGATGATCTGCGCGATTATGCGGGGGTCGCCTGGTATAAAGCGCGCTTTGTGGCGCCGCAATTTTCGCAACCGCGCCGAGCCTTGTTGCATTTCGGGGCCGTGGATTATTTCAGCGAAGTCTTTGTGAACGGGAAATCCGTTGGACAACACGAAGGCGGTTACACACCTTTTACATTCGACGTAACGGAAAACGTCCGTCCGGGGATGAATCAGATCCTGGTTCGGGTGGTGGATCCCCCAATGAATGAGATAGAAAACCACGAGCACTTTCCGGAATGGATGTACAAGGAAATTCCCCACGGCAAGCAGAATTGGTACGTTCAGACCGGAGGAATTTGGCAGCCGGTGTCGCTTGAAGTTCGTCCCAACGTGTACATCGAGCAAGTGCACGTTACTCCCCACGTGAACGGCGATTTTGAGATCGAGGTGCGGTTGGGGGGTAGCGAAGGCAATGCCACGCATCCGATTCCCCTCACCGTCACCGTGCGCGATGAGAGCGGACATCCTAATTTTCAAAAAGGGGTAGAGGTCGGTTCCGGCCGCGTACAAACGATCACTGGACAAATCAATTCGCCGCGATTGTGGAGTCCTGACCATCCGGTGCTTTACTCCGTGGAAGTTGCACTGGGTGGTCCTGCGGAGGATTCGGTTCACGACCGGTTCGGTTTTCGCAAGTTTGAAGCCCGCAATGGCATGCTGTATCTCAACGGAGAGCCGTTCTACATGCGCGCGGCGCTGGATCAAGACTTCTATCCGGAAGGGATCTACACTCCGCCGTCAGAGCAGTATGTTCGTGAAATGATGCGGAAGGGCAAGCTCCTAGGCTTGAACATGCTCCGTTGCCACATCAAGGTTCCCGATCCGCTATATCTGCAGGCCGCCGACGAAGTGGGCATGCTGGTGTGGTATGAGATTCCCTCGTGGAACGACGCACATCATTTCACTCCGGCGGCAGCAGAGCGCGGCGAGAAAATCTTCGCGGCAATGGTGAGCCGGGACTGGAACCATCCTTCCATTGTGATTCAGAGCGTCATCAACGAATCGTGGGGAGCCGACCTGAAGCAGCAGGATCAGCGCCGCTGGCTGCGCGCGGCATTTGAGCGCGCCAAGCAGCTTACGGCGCCACTTGGCCGCGTGATTGATGACAATAGCGCCTGCTGTGAGAATTTCCACGTAAAAAGCGACCTCGCCGATTTTCATCAGTATTATTCCATTCCGGATAATGCTGACAAGTGGGACAAGTGGACGGCGGACTTTGCCTCGCGCCCCAAATGGATCTTCAGCCCTTTCGGAGATGCGGAGCCGACTGGTGGCGAACCGCTGATCGTTTCCGAGTTCGGAAATTGGGGGCTGCCCAAACCTCCCCAGGAATGGCCGTGGTGGTATGGCCGCGACTTCGAGGGACGCGAGGTGACACGGCCCGCCGGTGTACTGGACCGTTTCCAGAAGTTTCGTTTGGACCACATTTTCAGCTCGTTCGATGTACTTGCGGAAGAAAGCCAGTGGCATCAGTTCTTCTCCCTCAAACATGAAATCGAGGACATCCGCAGCCATTCCTCCATCCAGGGTTACGTCATCACCGAATTCACAGACATCAATTGGGAAGTGAACGGGCTGATGGATATGTGGCGCCAGCCAAAGGTATACGCCGCCGAATTGGCGCGTATCCAGCAATCGGATGTCATCCTGGCACAATTTCCCCGCCATAACTTTCAGAGTGGCGAGAAGGTGGAATTGGAGGTTAAGTTCTCGTGTTATGGTGACAATGATTTGCGCGGCGCATGGGTGATGTGGTATTCGGACTCCGGTGCAAATGGACGATACCAGATCCAGCATCCTGCACAACGCGCAGAGGTCACGGCGTTGCAGTCCATCTCTTTTCCGGCGCCCATTGTTGACAAGCCGCAGCGCCAGCAAGTGTACCTCGAAGTTCGGGGCTCGGACGGAGCGCTGCTCGCAGAGAATCGCTATGAATACTTTGTTTTCCCGAACCGGCACGCCGTTAATCGAGGTGCCCTGAAGGTCCACGATCCGGAGAACCACTTAAAAGGGCTCGGACAGGTCTTGCTTGCGGCCGGATATTCCGCGGGGCCTGCTGCTACCGCGGATGCCAACGCAGTGATGCTCACCGCGCGTTACGACGCTCAAGTCGAGGCCCAACTTAACAAGGGCGGACGTGTTGTCCTTCTCATTGATTCGAGTGATGCACTGCCGCCGGGTTCCTCTCTCAAATTGGCTCCCCGTGACGGTTCCGATCTCGACGGCAACTGGGTTACCAACTTCAATTGGGTTCGCGCAAACGCGACACCGTTCGATGCGGTTGCGTTTGGCCGACTGTTGGGGCTTGAATCGGCCAGTGTGGTGCCTCACTACATCATCGAAGGTGTTCGTGCACAGGACTATGACGACGTTTTGTCGGGCGTTTTCTACGGTTGGCTGAATCAGAATGCAGCGCTAGCTGTCCAGTTGAACACTGGAAACGGCAAACTCCTTGCTATGACGTTTCGGTTTGATGCCTACGGCAAGGATCCATACTCCACACAACTGCTTGATTCCATCATTTACTATGCGGGAAGCCCGAGCTTTGCGCCTCGGCTCAGCATGGTTCTCAACAAGGGGAAAGAGTAACGGCTCAATGACGATTCCTCCAAAAAGTAGGGGACACCTGCGAGGTCTGTTTTTTCTCCTGGCACTATGTGGTCCGGCAGCTCTGGCCCAGGACGATTCCGTCCCCGCAACGATTTCCATCGATGCTGGCAAAGTCGAGGGGAATATCAGCCCCATGCTGTACGGGCAATTTGACGAATTCATGTTTGAAGGCGTGAAGGGAGGCCTATTTGCCGAACTCGTCCGCGACCGCAGCTTCGATGCAGCGCCCAATGCAATTGGGTTGCCACGTTATTGGGAACGGGAGCCCGACGACCGCAACGATGACCCGGCGCTCCACTTCCGGCGGGACGATTCTGTTTTTTACCCGATCGTCCGCGACTTCCAAGGCGAAAAGATTGAACATTCCTTGCGCGTTGATGTCTCCACCAGCGATGGTCAGCGACGGGGCATCCACCAGGGGGGCATTCCCGTCAGTCAGGGCGTTTCCTATCACGGCTATCTCTGGCTGAAGGCGAGTCCTTTCTCCGGAGAGATAGCCGTGGCGCTGGAGGCAGACCAAACCGGCGGAGAAAGCTACGCGCAGGCGCAAATCCGGAACATCGCGAGCGAGTGGAAGAAATATGAATTCGCTCTTACACCCAACAAAACTGATCCGCTAGCCAAGTTTGTGGTGCTTTTCCGTGGACGCGGGCGTATCTGGCTCGACCAGGTTTCACTGCTACCGGGAAACGCTGTGGACGGTGTCCGCAACGATGTGTTTCAAAAGATTAAGGCGTTGCGTCCCGCCTTCGTTCGCTGGCCCGGCGGCAATGTGGCCCAGGATTATCACTGGATGTGGGGAATCGGTCCACGCGATCAGCGCGCCACCTGGGTGAACCTCTCCTGGGCCAACGAAGAGGAACCCAGCGATTTTGGCACCGACGAATTCATTCAATTCTGCCGTAATCTTGGCGCGGAGCCTTCGCTCACCGTGAATGTGGAAGGCCGTGGAGCCACGTCCGACGAGGCAGCGGCATGGGTGGAATACGCGAACGGTCACGCGAATTCCAAATATGGCGCCATGCGCGCGGCCAACGGCCACGCCGAACCATTCCGGGTGAAATACTGGGAAATCGGCAATGAGATTTGGGGAACCTGGGTACGTGCTCACAGCGACGCAGAGACCTACGCGCGAAACTTCAACCGCTACGCCGCAGCGATGCGCGCTGTCGATCCCTCCATCCGTCTGATTGCTGTCGGTGACAATGACCTGAACTGGGACCGCACCGTTCTTCGCATCGCGGGCGCGAACCTGGACTATCTCGCCATTCACCATTACTACGGTAGTGAGGAGATAGGCGATGACGCGGCCAACCTGATGGCCCACCCGCTGCATTACGAAACTTTTTACAATAAGGTTGTGCAGTTGATTTATGAGCTTGCGCCGGGACGCGACATCAAGTTGAACATCAACGAGTGGAACACCTCCCTACCGCTGCCGCGGCAGCACTCCATGGAGTCCGCCCTTTACGCCGCGCGACTGATGAACATTTTCGAACGCAACCAGGTTGTGGCGATGAGCGCGGTTTCAGACATGGTGAATGGCTGGTCCGGAGGCATAGTGCAGGCGAGCCGTCACGGCGTATTTGTGACGCCTGTCTACCTTGTCAACGAACTCTACAACCGGTGTCTCGGTACGCAAAAGCTGGCTGCACGCGCGGACGGCCCGACATTCGACACGAGCCGCGAGGGCAAGAGTGTGCCTTACCTGGATGTCGCGGTAAGCCGCGCGGCGAATGGGAAGCAGATATTCATCAAAGCCGTTAATACAGATGACAAGCATGCCCTTCGCGCCACTATCCAGATTTCTGGCGCCCGCGTCCGTCCAGAAGCAGAAATGGAAACAATCACAGCGGACGCACTTGCGTCGGCCAACAGCTTCGCATCCCCGGGAGTCGTTTCCGCAAGGCGGAGCGCGATTCGGGCAGATTCCCGTTTCCTGGTGGATTTGCCCCGGCATTCAGTTTCCGTCATAACCCTGGCAACTGTGGAATAGAGCGATGAACGCAGGGGGGATTCGGACAGTGGTTGAGTGCTGGGACAAATTCGAGTTGTGCATGGGGTTTCAAATCCCAAATCGAGGCCAGATCTGTGAACCTGACTAGGATCGACTGGGCCATCATGCTGGTGTACTTCATCTTCGTTCTGGGCATCGGTTTTCTGCTCAGGCGCAAAGTAAAGACCAGCACCGATTTCTTTCTCGCGGGACGCGCGATTCCAGCATGGGTCTGTGGCCTGGCCTTTATTTCCGCCAATCTCGGGGCGCAGGAAGTTATCGGCATGGCGGCTTCGGGTGCGAAATACGGCATAGCGACAAGCCACTTCTACTGGGTCGGCGCCATTCCCGCCATGGTTTTCGTGGGAATTTTTATGATGCCGTTCTACTACGGCTCGCGTGCGCGCTCTGTCCCCGAGTACCTTCGGCTGCGCTTCGACGAAAAAACACGCGGGCTTAACGCCATTTCCTTTGCCATCATGACGGTTTTCTCCTCCGGCATTTCCATGTATGCCATGGCTCGGCTCATTCAGATCTTGCACGTTCTTGATACCCCATTTCAACATATGGCGATCCCACAGCGCTGGATATTTCATTTCAGCATCGCGTTTTCCGCTCTGATTGTGCTGGGATACATATTCTTCGGTGGGCTGACCAGCGCCATCTACAACGAAGTCCTGCAATTTTTCTTAATCGTAGCTGGTTTTCTGCCTCTGGTATGGCTTGGTCTGAAGAATGTCGGCGGATGGGGCGGTCTGGTCCAAAGGCTGCCGAGCAGTTACTCCCATTCCTGGGTTGGCATGGGCAGCTCCCAGACCAATCCTTTAGGGGTGGAATGGTTTGGATTGGTGATGGGCCTGGGTTTTGTGCTCTCTTTCGGCTACTGGTGCACGGATTTCCTCGTCGTGCAACGTGCCATGGCGGCCGATTCCATGAGCGCCGCCCGCCGTACACCGCTGATCGCTGCGATTCCCAAGATGTTGTTTCCTTTCCTGGTGATTCTACCCGGGCTGATCGCAGTTGGGCTGCCTACAAACCTGATTTCCACTCCATCTGCTTCGATTTCCGTTTCTGCAGCGGCGTCGCCAGGGCATCCCTCGTACGGAAAAGGGCTCATCCCGGCCAAAATCAATGAGGCTACGGGACAGCCTCAACTGGACCAGAATGGCAAGGCGGTTCTTGACTACGACTTGGCAATCCCCAACATGCTCTTGCACTACTTTCCTACTGGAATCCTGGGTCTCGGTCTTACGGCGTTGCTGGCCAGCTTCATGTCCGGTATGGCTGGCAATGTTACGGCGTTCAATACCGTCTGGACCTATGACATCTACCAGTCTTATATCCGGCCCAACGCCAGCGACGCCCACTATCTCTGGATGGGACGGGTAGCAACTGTATTTGGTATCGCGCTGTCCATTGTCGCTGCCTATGCCGCCACTCGCTTCAACAACATTATGGATATGCTTCAGTTGGTGTTCGCCTTTGTGAACGCACCGTTGTTTGCGACCTTTCTGCTGGGCATGTTTTGGAAACGCGCCACCGGTCACGGAGCCTTTTTGGGTTTGATCTCAGGCACAACCGCGGCCGCAGTGCATCATGGTCTTACCTTGCCAACGGGCGCGGCACCGGGGATAAAGGGTGCCTGGCTGGGGCCCATACTCCACGTTTATCCGAGTGAGATGGCGCAAAACTTCTGGACCGCCATCTGGGCTTGGACGACGTGTTTCGTCGTGACGATTCTCATCAGCTTGTTCACGCGAGCCCGCGATGAAAAAGAACTGGTGGGTCTGGTTTACTCGATGACAGAACGCCCCAGCGAAGAGCACTTGCGGTGGTACAAGCGGCCCGCCGCTTTGGGTCTCGCCGTCCTTGTTCTGACGTTGATGCTGAATCTAATTTTCTGGTAAAAACGGAGGTTTTTATGGGTCTGGATATCCGGTTGCCGATCGGCGGGTTGTTCACGGTCATAGGAATCCTCTTGGTTAGCTACGGTCTTCTGGCCGGCAAGGCAATCTATCAAGTATCACTGGGAATCAATGTCAACTTCTGGTGGGGCTTGGTGATGCTCGGTTTCGGCTTGATCATGATTACGTTCGGCCGGCGCGAGGACCAGCGTTCAAAGCGCTGAGTTCTCATTTCGCTGAGAAGGCTAGAGAAAGCGTGGGCGACATTCGAGCAGCGGATTTGCGGGAAAAATTTCATCAACTTTTTGGCACCAGGCCGCAGATCTATCGTTCTCCGGGACGCGTCAATCTGATCGGAGAGCATACGGACTATAACGATGGTTTCGTCATGCCGGCGGCCATCGGATTCTATACTTGGATTGCCATCGCGCCCCGCGCTGACCGCAAACTGTTGGTCCATTCCAGTAATTTTCTCGATAGCGCCGAAGCCGACCTAGAGGGTGGCGAACCGCGCCCGCGAAATCACTGGAGTGACTATGTAGTTGGTGTGGCCGTCATGCTGGAACGCGCCGGGCACCGCCTGCGGGGCGCCAACCTTTTGGTGCACGGTGAAGTGCCGATCGGTTCCGGGCTGAGTTCTTCCGCGGCAATTGAAGTTGCCACTGGCTTGTCGCTGCTGGGTACTTCCGGCCTCGCGATGCAACGGGTGGAACTCGCGAAACTGTGCCAGCGCGCAGAAAACGATTTCGTGGGCGCGCGTTGCGGCATTATGGATCAGTTTATTTCCTGTTGTGGCCGCGCCGGGCACGCGCTTATGCTGGACTGCCGTTCTTTGGATTACCGCCCGATTCCGCTGCCCCGCGAGGTCAGTCTGGTCATTTGCAATACCATGGTCAAGCATGAATTGGCCAGCAGCGAATACAATACGCGGCGAGGCGAATCCGAAGAAGGAGTGCGCCAGCTTTCCCGCTTCCTGCCGCAAATGCGGGCCTTGCGCGACGCAAGTCTAGAAGACTTGAATAGATACTCACCCAGTCTACCTGAGGTAATTTACAGACGATGTCGTCACGTCATAAGCGAGAACACCCGCGTGACTGACGCGGCCACCTCCCTTGAACGCGGAGACCTTGGTAGGTTTGGAAGACTGATGCATGATTCTCACGCCAGTTTGCGCGATGACTATCAAGTGAGCTGTGCCGAACTGGATCTGATGGTTGAGCTTGCTGAAGACTTGCCGGGCGTATTCGGAGCGCGGATGACGGGGGGCGGCTTCGGTGGCTGCACAATCAATCTGGTCCGAGCGGAGGCTGTCGGCGAATTTCAGCGCCATGTTGCCAGCGCATATGAAAAATCTACCGGTCTTACACCACAGATTTTTGTGACCTCAGCCGCAGAGGGTGCGAGTGAGGTACAGCAATGAGACAGCGGTTGCGTTTCGCTCGGCAAATGCAAGAACTGGCCGCGAAGTGGGTTGCCGCGCTGCTGTGTTTGCTGGTAATCGTATGCGGGCCTGTTCGTTTGAGGGCGCAAATCCCTTACACCAATCCGGTGCTCGGAAATCCTCAACATGTGCAGCAGGAGCTACCCGACCCATTTGTGCTGAAGTGGAATGGCGAATACTACTTGTACGTCAGCGGCTCTCCTATCCTCGCATTTCACTCCACCGATCTGGTGCGCTGGGATGCTGTTGGGCCTGTGCTGCGCGTGTCAGACAATCCTGATGCCTGGAACCATGCGGACGTGTGGGCGCCGGAGGTCGTCTACCGCAACGGCAAGTTTTACATGTACTACACGGCGAGCCGCAAATCCGACGACTGGCGCGTGGGGGAAATGGCGCGGCGCATAGGAGTTGGGGTGAGCGACAGCCCGCGCGGCCCTTTCGTGGATTCAGGTCAGCCCATCACGCCCGGGTGGGGAATTGATGGGACTGTTTTCAAAGATCCTGATGGTGGCGCGGAGTATCTGTTCTACAGCTACCTATACGAACCGCGGCTTCCCGGCGCCGGTATTGTCGCCGACCGCTTGACTTCGTGGAACGCAGTTGCGGGAGAGCCTTCGCATGTCACTCGCGGGAGCGAGCCTTGGGAGGACAAGGATGGCGACCCCAACGACGGCAGTCTACGTTACACCAATGAAGCTCCCACAGTCACCAAACATCATGGGCGGTACTACCTGATATACAGCGGCGGCTCTTGGGACTTGCCGACCTACTCACTTGCTTATGCGACTTCGGACGGTCTCCCCCACGGTGGGCTCGATGGCCCGGGCTGGCGCAAGATCGTGCCTCCGATTCTGCGGAGCACGCCTCTGGTAGACGGGCCGGGGCATAACGCGGTCGTCAAAGCCCCCAACAACGTAGACGACATCAATATATATCATGCGCGGGTTGTCCCGTTCCTGGATCTCTGGAATCGGCTGCCATTCGTGGACCGCCTCTATTGGAACCATGATCGCATCTACATGGCGCAGCCCACGTTGGGCGATCTTGCGCCCCCCGATTGGCCCGTCTTCGCGACGCATGGCAGTGGGAACGACGGGCACATTGCGGCCGAATTCCGTCAGGGCAAGACCATGCAAGTGGTGCCGCAAACCGGGCAATACGTCAACTTCATCTATGAGCTCAATCTCCGAATCTTTCCGAAGGAAGGCAAGCTGGCCTCTCGGAAAAACTCTCAAACAGGCAGAGTAGAGACTGGTGCGGGAGCCATTGTTTTCGAGAATGGTGACCAGAACCGGCTGCGCGTTTTTCTCGATGAAAACACCATTGCGCTCAAAGGACGTCTCGACGGTAAAGATCTGATTCCTATCGTCCATGAACTTCCCTCGGGCTATGTGCCGGAGGCGTTCCATCAATTGCTGATTACGCGGAACGGTACTCGCATCCAAGTGGCGCTGGATGGCGTCAGCATTCTATCGGGTTCTTTCCCTCTCCGGGAATGGCGTGGTGGCTTCGGGGCTTTTTCCACGAATATGCCGGTCGAGTTTGGTTATCAGGCGCTCACACCTTTTTACGAAGATGTTTTTGCGACCCCGGATTCCACCCTGTCGTGGAAACAACAATCCGGCACTTGGCTGGCCCGGGAGGGTGCGCTTCATCAGGTTGCTGGGGGAGCGGGGCGTTCCGTCGCTCTGAAGGGTGATGCCGCAGAAAACTACGAGGCCGCCGCCAGCCTGTTGTGGCAAGACAATGATGCTGTGACGTCCAAAGCCGGAATTGTTGCTGCCGCGAACGACAGTAAGGAAATGATCCTGGGCGGCTTCGACAAGAACATCTGGCCTTTCGCCCGGTTCTGGGTGCAGCACATCTTGGGCGACCAGATTCTTGATGTATTTTCCGTGGGCTTGCCTCGCGGATTTCAGTATGACGTCTACCATACTATTCGCGTGGTAAAGCAAGGCACAGCATTTACTTTTTTCCTCGATGGGAAAGAAATCGCCGCAACCCGCTTCCCGATGGCCGCTTCGCGGCCCGGTCTGTTCACCGAAGGCGCCCGGGCGGCGTTCGACGACGTATCCATGAAGCATATTGTGGTACCGCAGAATCTGGTTCTAAATCCTGGATTCGAAACCGAACAGTGGGACGGCAGCCGGGCCTCGAAAGACAATCCTTGGATTCTCTCTGGCAGTGCACGCCCCAATGATTGTTGCGCCCACTCTGGCTTGCGCCGTTTGTTGATTAAAGGGCGCGATGGCGCAGCTCAGCAGTTGATTACCGGGCTGTCTCCCGGACAATACACCCTTCATGCGTGGGTACTCTCCGCCTCCGGAGCAGAGCCTCTGCTTGCTGTGAGTGACTTTGGGGGAACTGCAGTTCAAGTTCCTTCTGGCGGAGAGCAATGGCACAGAGTGAGCGTGGAGTTCTTTGTTACTGAGGGGCATTCCTCTGCCGTCATTCATTTCAGCGCCGGGGTAAACTCGGGCTCAAGCGGGTACGCTGCGGCTGACGACTTCTTCCTCTTCAAGGAATAACGGCAGGTGCGATTTGAACGTCCTCGTCACAGGTGGGGCTGGCTATGTCGGCAGCGTGGTGACATCTGAGCTGCTGCAGGCAGGCCATCGCGTAACTGTTTATGACAACCTCAGTCACGGCGCGCGCCAGGCTGTGCCCGCCGGCGCCAGTTTGGTGATCGGCGAGCTGGGGGACCGCGAAGCCTTAAGCCGTGTCTTCAGCTCCACTAAGCAGGAAGCGGTCATGCACTTTGCGGCCTTGATTGAAGCTGGCGAATCAATGAAGGTTCCCGAGCGCTACTTCCGCAACAACACCGCCACTACGCTGACCCTTCTGGAGACGATGCTGGAACACGGGGTGAATCGATTTGTCTTCTCCTCTACCGCTGCCCTTTACGGTGATCCGGAGCGTATACCGATCGAGGAGAGTGATCCACTTTGCCCCACAAATGCTTATGGAGAATCGAAGCTTCTCGTGGAACGCATGTTGCAGTGGTTTCACCGCATCCATGGTTTCCGCTACGCCAGCCTGCGTTACTTCAATGCTGCGGGTGCGACTCCCGAACGCGGTGAAGCGCATGAGCCCGAATCCCATCTGATCCCCTTGGTTTTGCAAGTAGCCTTGCGCCAGCGCAAACAGATCGAGATCTACGGAACCGACTATCCAACTCCCGACGGCACCTGCGTCCGAGACTTCATCCATGTGGTCGACTTGGCTACTGCGCATCAGCTTGCCCTTGATGCGCTCTCGCGGCACGAAAAACTTATTTATAACTTGGGGAACGGTCGTGGCTTCAGTGTCCGCGAGGTGCTCGAAGTCGGCCGCCGCGTGACGGGACATCCCATTCCTGCCGTCGAAAGCCCGCGCCGTCCGGGCGATCCAGCCGTCCTCGTCGCCAGTTCGAACAAGATCCAGCTGGAGCTCCACTGGAAGCCGCGCTTCACCGATCTCGAGAACATCGTGCGGAGCGCCTGGGACTGGCATAGGAGTCGTCCGAATGGCTACAAAACATGATGACAATAGAAGTGCTCCTCATGCCTCCGGCGCGGAAGGTTGAAAATGGCATCTCTTAATCTGATCGAGCATCCTCATCGGCGTCTCAATCCGTTAACTCGCGAGTGGGTCTTGGTTTCCCCGCATCGTACCCAGCGGCCCTGGCTTGGCCAGGTGGAGAAGCTCTCGACCGAAGCACAACTTGTCTACGACCCCTCGTGCTACATGTGCCCGGGGAACACGCGCGCCATCGGAACCCGCAATCCTGCCTATGAGTCCACGCTCGTCTTTGACAATGATTATCCAGCGCTCCTGCGTGACACCCCGGTGGGTAGTCTTGATCACAAAGAACTGATTGTTGCTCGCAGCGAATCCGGCGTTTGCCGCGTCGTCTGTTTTTCGCCGCGTCACGATTTGACCCTCGCGCGCATGACCCCGGCCGCGATTCGCGGCGTGATAGACGCATGGATTGCGCAATACCAAGTGCTTGGCGAGATTCCTTCAATCAACTACGTTCAGGTCTTCGAAAACCGCGGGGCACTGATGGGTGCCAGCAATCCCCATCCGCATGGCCAGATTTGGGCCAGCGCAAGTATTCCCAACGAACCTTCCAAGGAGCAACTTGCTCAACGTGAGTACCAATCCACTCGTCATTCCTGCTTGCTTTGCGATTACCTCGCGTTGGAGCGCGCGCTGGGCGAACGAATGATCTTTGAGAACCAGCACTTCTCCGCGCTAGTTCCGTTCTGGGCGGTTTGGCCCTTTGAAACGATCGTCGTAGCACGTGTCCACCAGGGGGCTATGATTGATCTTCCGCCCGAACAGCGAGATGCGTTGGCAGATGTCCTCAAACGGCTGACCACTCGCTACGACAACCTCTTCCAGATTTCTTTTCCCTATTCCATGGGATTCCATCAGAGCCCGACCGACGGTCAACCGCATCTTGAATGGCATTTGCACGCACACTTCTATCCGCCCCTGTTGCGTTCCGCTACCGTGCGAAAGTTCATGGTGGGCTACGAGATGCTGGGAACACCGCAGCGCGACATTACCGCGGAGACCGCTGCCGCCCGCCTGCGTGAGATGAGGGACACCCAGTGAGGTCAGCTAGTTCACCAAGAACTTGTAGACCGTCTCCTGTCTATAAATAGAGCCCGGTCGAAGGATGGTCGTGGGAAAGTTGGTGTGATTCACAGAGTCGGGAAAATGCTGAGCCTCAAGACAAAGGGCCGCATGCTTCTGATACACCGCACCTTGTTTCCCTTTGATCGTGCCGTCCAGAAAATTCCCGCTATAGAACTGCACTCCCGGTTCTGTCGTCCACATTTCCATTTGCCGTCCCGACGCCGGATCACTCAGCTGAGCCGCTAATTTCAGCTTCCCGTTCCATCCGTTCAGCACAAGATTGTGGTCGTACCCCCCTGGATCGCCCGTAAGTTGGCTGATGCGTTCCCCAATCGATGTGGCCTGCGTAAAATCGAATGGGGTTCCCTTCACCTTGGCAATCTCGCCCGTGGGGATCAGCGTTGAATCCACGGGCGTGTACTTGTTTGCATTTAGGTACAACGAATGATCCAGTATGCCTCCGTTCCCCGCCAGATTGAAGTAGCTATGATTCGTCAGGTTTACCGGTGTGGCCTTGTCCGAAGACGCAGCGTAGTCAAGCTTGAGTTCATTTTCGTCCGTGAGTGTATAGGTGACCGTGGCCTTCAAAGTGCCTGGGAATCCTTCTTCACCGTCCGGGCTGATATAAGTGAGACGCACGGATACAGCATGCGGACGCTTGACGATTTCGCCCTTCCATACTTTTCGATTGAAGCCATCCTTGCCGCCGTGCAATGAATTGGGGCTGTTGTTCAGCGCCATGGAAAATTCTTTGCCGTCCAAGATGAACTTGCCCTTGGCAATCCGATTCGCGACCCGCCCGATCGTCCCTCCAAAATAGGGATGTGGACCAAGATAACCCTCCAAACCGTCGTATCCCAGGACTACATCGGTGAACTTACCGGTTTTGTCCGGCACCCAAAGGCCTTGGAGCGTTGCACCGTATTCAACAATTGTCGCCGTCGTGCCTTTGGTGTTCTTAAGCGTGAAGAGTTTAATGACCGTACCATCTTCCATTTTCCCGAAGATGCTCTTCTCCGCGCTCGCCTTTACCAGAACTTGGCTTTGGCTCAAAGTTCCTGGTGCATTCGCGATCAGGCTTAAGCCGGCGACGGCAAACCCCGCTCTCCGCAATACTGATTTGTGAGTCTTCACTGTGCCTCCCCAAAACCGTTAGCAGCGTCTCAGAGATTGAAAACGGGAGCAACCGATTTCTGTTCAATGAGACCTCGGCTATCATGTCGTACAAAGAACAGTGTGCGAGCAAATGATGTTCGTTAGCTATAGAACGTTTCCCGGGCAAAAGCTGCGGCATACTTCCACTGGCTGAAGCAAGAATCGGCGCTGCGTTCTCGCGACCGCTAGCGTGCCGGCGCGAAAATTGCGAATTGGCGCCCGGCTGAGAGTCTGAAGAATCGGTGGAACAACGATGACCTCTCGACTTCCTGACACCCGGCCGTATACCTGCTTCGCAGCAGACCAAGCGAAAGAGGGACTGTACTGCGCAACAACCGCGTGCGCCTCAACGCCAGTTAGAGGTGCTTTGCCGGCAGGACCATCGACGAACTCGCCCAGATGTCGCTCAGTGTACGCCCAACGTCGCTCGTTGAAAGCCTTCCGATGAACGCCACCAGGTGAAATGCAAATCCATGCGCGGTCGCACCGGCACTTTCCAATCGCTGGTGTGGAGGTAAGGGGATGAGGACACAAGGGTCTTATGAAGCCGTAAGCGAACGAAAGGCCATCCCGCCATTGAGCCAATCACGGTACGGCGATATGGCGTGCGAGACTCTCTACGTTCAGAAGCATGTCCAAGGGACAATTTTGGGGGAATCAGAGCCTGCAGCACGAGGGATTGAAATCCACCAAGTCTTGGCAAGCTACATCAACCACCTCGTCAGAACGAGGCGCGCCAGGGACCTCGAAGTATTCGACGCCTTGATGAAGGGCGCTGGTGACGAGGCACGAGAAGTCCTGGAGAAGTTTCGGACCAACCACGCCTTTGACCCGGAGAAGATCCTTGCTACAGAATTCCACATTGCGCTTGATGAAAACTTCCTTCCCATCGAGCATCCGGACGACTGCGGGCAAATCGGCGAATGCGAGGGAACACTCGACCTGGTGATGCTGCCTTCGCTCACCGAGGCTGCGATCGACGATTGGAAGAGCTATTACCAGGTCATCGACGCGAATACATTCCAATCGAAATTCTATCCTCTCCTGCTGATGTGCCTCAATCCATCCCTGGAAAGCGTGAAATTCGTTCTGGAGTTCGTGCGCTATGGAGCCTCGCGTTCTGTTGAGTACACGCGAAAGGACCTGCCCTGGCTCAAGGAATTGGCGCAGAGGGAACGGGCACGCCAAAGAAAGCTCCACGGGCTGAATCGAAGCCGCAAACTGAAGACATCCCCAGGGAGGCACTGCACTTGGTGCCCCCTTCTCTTGAATGGCTGCCCCGTGGCAGAGACAAATCCCTACGCCCGGATGACGGCTGAAGGACGCCTCCGCTTTGCCCTCTGGCTCCAGGAAGCAGAAAAACAGAACACCAAGGTGCTCAAAGACCTCATGGTGAAACGGGGACCGATCCGCTACCGTGACGGGAACCAGAATGAGCACTTGGCGGAGTTCGTGCCTGTGGAGAAGAAGTTCTACCCGTACCGCGATGCCGTTTCGATCCTTGATGAATGGTTCAGCGCGCACTCCGACGAACAGCGTCTGCGGGACAAACTGACGGTTTCTGGACTCTCCTCAGCACTAAAGGCCGAGAAGCGTGCTGAACTGCTGGAGAAGCTGGCAGGCGTTGCGGACATACACTTTGAAACCGAACTCAAAATCGGCCGAGTAAGAAACAACGCCAATAAGGAGCAAACCCCAGCAAACCTGGAGTCTCAATGACGAGAGACTCGACTCGCCAAGCTTAAGGCTGCGTCCCTACGAACTCAGGCGCCAGAATGCGGAGCGGAGTCCGACGTTGTTCAATGTGGCCTGGGCTTGTTGCGGCGAGAAGGGACGCCACTTGGGCGAAAGGCGGTCGCCGTACCAAGCTTTGGCCAGCCGCAGACCTTGCTGGAGTGAGAAGACAGCCCCGCGCCGAAGCTTCCAGATGCGGCACCAGCGGGCGACGTGCTCTTCCGACCGGAAGAGCAGCATGGTCTTTCAGGTGAAGACGATGTTCTCG
>WNFR01000826.1_pt1 | contig 31634 bp, 36 predicted proteins | sample 5400221 | NCBI WGS metagenome assembly WNFR01 (sample SAMN13153357, study PRJNA577476) | soil metagenome | isolation source: 40 cm soil under Madrone tree | place: USA:California | collected 2016-06-14
GCGGCCCAAAATCGAAAGCCGAGCTGCGGATGATGTTCGTCTGGCCCGAACAGGGCGAGCCGATTCTCGTGAACAACCTTGTCCGGATGAGCCAGGGGAAAATGATGGGCGTCGATTTCAACAAAGACAAAACCTGGGTGGGTTCGAGCATCGCGCTGCATGAAACATGAGCGCGCTGCCGCGGACTGATTCTGCAGGGGAAGCCGTTGGCTTCCCACGGGGACGCTAACAGCGTCCCCTAGAGCGCGTTCATCATCTGCACAGTTTCGGCCGAAGTCCGCACAGGGACGATCTCGAAATCCATCAGATCTCTCCAATGTTCGATCCAGCGAGGAAAGAGCGATTTGTCTTCCGTCCGCATCAACTGGTAACAGCGTGTTAGATCGAGATCGATCCAGCTGGAAACGTAATCGAGTCCTTCGGGCATCATCCGGCCTTTCTCGCGCAAGCGGCGATAAATCTCCGGCACGGCGCCTTCTTTGAAGCGTTCGTAAACCATGTAAAGCATGGTTCGCGTCTATCCCATCGGCTCGCAAAAATCAGCGACAAAAATAAACGCGCGCTTGAATTTTGCCGGCGCGGCCCGTATCGCTGGAGAAGATGTCTTCTGAAACCAAGAAAGCGCTCGGCCTGATTTCAATCTATACCGCGCTTTTGTTTTTTCTGATCGGGTGGGCCGGTGCGCACAAGTCGCAGTTTCATTTTCGCGCTGAGATATCCACGGCCGGATATTACACGGCGGCCGCTTTCGCCGCGCTCGGCGTGATTATGCTTTTGCTTTCGCTTCGCAAACGAAGCTGAGATCCGGGCGCGCGCGCATTGCCGGAGGTGGATGTCGATCTTCTTGTCGCGGCGTCGCGACAAGACTTTGTTTCAAAAGGAAATGCGGCGGCAACCTGTTCCGATCACCGCCGCATCGTCTCCCTGCTTTCCCAACCGAAGTTATTCGTTCTGCGCGTCGTGCATTTTCTTCATCGCATCGTGCATTTGCTCGTGTGCCGCTTTCAGGTCATCGAGCTTCTTTTGCTGGTCGGCGTTAAGCAGAGGCCGGATTTGCGACATGGTTGAATCCATGACGGCTTTGGCTTTCTGCCTCGCTTCCTGATGGATCGCCTTCAATTGTGGCTTGGCTTGATCAAGGATCGGTTGGACCTTCGCCTGTTGGTCGGGCGTCAGGTCTAACGTCTTGGTCAAGTGATTAAGTGAATGGCCGTGGCCATGCCAGCCGTGCGCAGCGAAGCCCCCTTTGTCTTGAGCTTGCACGAGGGCAAAGCCGCTCAAGGCGATGGCGCCAGCGGCGGCCAGTGTTAGTAAGTTTCTTTTCATTTGTTTTCTTTTGTTCTGTTTTGTGGGAGCGCCAGGGCGCTCGTTTCATAGGTAAAGACCGGAGACGCGGGGAACTGGTTACATTTTTTTTCTTTCCCTCGCGCGATGTCCGAGAAAGGTGTAACCGAGGCGGTCCGCATCCTGTCATTAATCAACGGTGTGGATACGCTTCTGACATGGATGATTTTGATGCAAGCGCTCTGGTTGCATCCGCGCTTCAACACGACGATGAGGCGGCTCGCGCGCTGGTTCGTCGACTCTATCCGCTTGTCGCGAAAATGGTCCGCGCCCATCGGCCGCGACGCACTTCTGAAGAAGACCTTTCCCAAATGATCTTTATCAAGATGTTTCAAAAGCTCCCGCAGTTTTCCGGCAAGGTGCCGCTCGAACACTGGGTCTCGCGCATCGCGGTCAACACGTGTTTGAACCAGATCCAATCGGAAAAAGTGCGACCGGAGATTCGACATGCCGATTTGAGCGAGGATGAAGTTGCGGTGATTGAGAATCTGGCCGTCACTCCTGACGAACTGGCGCCGGACAAGCGATTTGCGTCGCGGCAACTGGTCGAGCACCTTCTCAAGGCACTGAAGCCAGCCGAGCGACTCGTGATCGATCTGCTTTATTTGCAGGGACGCACCGTGGCCGAGATAAAGAAGATGACTGGTTGGAGCGCAGCGCTGGTGAAAGTGCGGGCCTTTCGCGCGCGTCAAAAAATGAAACAACAGCTCAAACGAATTTCGGCGGAGGAAAACTGATGAGCAATTTCGATCCAAAACTCGATCGCCTGCTTCGATCGGCCGCGCAGGGAAGGGACGACCATTCACCGGCTGCGCCGTTTGGCTTCGATACGCGCGTCGTGGCGCTCTGGCGCTCCTCACGAATTGGGAACGGAAACGGCCTGGCGCGTTTGGTTCGTCGTGTCGCTGTCGCGGCGATGACGGTGATCGTGATCGCTTCCGCAGCCGCGCTTTATGAAGCGAATCAGGAGCGCGATGCGGACGAAGCATATGGAAATGAGTTCGCCATCGCTGACTCGGCCATTCAAAACGAAGTTTTCTGATGAATCGCGCGCTGCAATGGAGACTCATTGCCGGTTTCGTGCTCGTCTTTATTGCCGGCGGAATTACCGGCGGATTTGTGGGCGCGGCACACGCACGCCATTTCTTTCTGCGGGGACCGCACCGTGGCTTTATCAAGGAACGAATGAGCGAGCGTTTGCAAAGGGAATTGAAACTCACACCGGAACAAGTAACGAAAATTTCGCCGATGATCGACAAGGCCAGCGCGCAACTGGAAGCCATCCGCGCCGAGACGGCGCAGCGCGTCCACGAAACGATGGCCCAAACCCATCGTGAAATGGCGACGGTCCTGACCGAAGAACAGCGAGAGAAATTAAAACAAATGCATCGCCGACCGAGGCACGGACTACGCGCGGTCCATCCGCCGCAGCCGGAAGATGGTGAACAATAACGACGCGGCCGTAGCTAGAGTTTCTTCGCCACAGACATGCCCAGGATGAAAAATATCAGGCACATCACGAGGAATAGGAAAAATAGGAACTTCGCAATTCCGGCGGCGGCAGAAGCGATGCCGGTAAATCCGAACAACGCTGCTACCAGCGCAATTATTAAAAATATTACAGCCCAACGCAGCATACTGGTTACCTCCTGATTGAAATTCGCAGTCGACCGTCTATCCGCGTGTCATATTCTTTTGTAGGGCAGCCGCTTCGGTTGCCGATCTACGAACGGCAGGCGAAGCGCCTGCCCTACAATCCTGCAACAATCTCGCGCACTAGTCCCGGGCCGCGGTAAATATATCCGGTGTAGATTTGCAGAAGCTGCGCGCCCGCTTCCACTTTTTCGCGCGCGGATTCGGCGTCAACGATTCCACCGGACGCGATTACGGGGATTGTCGATCTTGCCGCGATCGCGCGAACGAGCGCGGTCGATTTCTCCCGCAGCGGAGCGCCGCTCAAGCCGCCGGCTTGATCGCCGTCCGAAGAAATCGTCGAATGATCAAGTGTCGTGTTCGCAGCGATGATTGCGGCGACCTGATTTTCTTCGCATGTCGCAACGATTTCATCGAGTTCGTCCGGGTGAAGATCGGGCGAAATTTTAACGACGATCGGCTTCTGCACGCCTTGATTTTCCCGACGGATCGCGTCCAGCAAGATCGACAATGACTCTCGCGCCTGTAAGGAACGGAGCCCGGGCGTGTTCGGGGAGCTGACGTTGAGCGCGATGTAATCGGCAAACGGATGCAATCGTTGAAACGAATAACGATAATCGGCGGGAGCTTCTTCCAGCGGCGTCGCTCTCGATTTGCCGATGTTGATACCGATAGGAACTCGCGGCCAACGCCCGCCGTCGCGCAATTTTTGCAGACGTTCGGCCACAACATCCGCGCCATTATTATTGAAGCCGAGCCGATTGATCAGTGCCTGTTGTTCAGGATAACGAAAGATGCGCGGCTTTGCATTTCCCGGTTGCGGCTTCGCCGTCACGGTTCCGACTTCTATAAAACCGAAACCGAGCGCTTCCCAGGCCGGGAGCGCGACGCCATTTTTGTCGAGGCCCGCGGCCAGTCCGATCGGATTCGCAAACGTGATCCCGAATACCGTTTTTGGCTTCTGTGACGGTTGAAAAGCCTTTAGCGCCTTTGATGCAAAATCGACATGTGACGCGCTTCGCAGCAGCGTGAGCGTAAGGTGGTGCGCGATTTCGGGATCGAAGGCAAAGAGCAGCGGCCTGACGAAGCGCTCATAAGCATTTTTCATTTGCCGATCAGTGTCGTAACACAGCCGTCTCGGCTGTTGGCGAGAAGAGAATTTTAGATCGTTGGTATGACAGGCGGAGGAATTTGTCCGGCCACAGGCGGGACGCCTGTATTACGGAATGGCCGGCGATTTTGTCTACTGCTTTCATTTGCCGATGCAGAACTGGCTGAAGACGGAATCGAGAATTTGTTCGACGCCGACCGTGCCGAGCATTTCGCCAAGGGCATGCAGCGCGTCCTTAAGATCGACAGCGATATATTCCGGCGCCAGACCATTGCTCCTTGTGGCAACGGCGCGATCGCACGCTTCCAGCGCGCGCCGCAAACAATCGCGATGACGGGTATTGATCGCGACGGCGCTTTCCGGTCGTAGATTCTCCTTGGCGATGTGGCCAAGAATTTTCTGTTCGAGCTGCGGCAAACCCTCTCCGGTCGCGCAGGAAATGCGAAGGGCATTTACATTTTCCCAGTCTTTATGTTCGGGCAGATCGCTTTTATTAAGCAGCACGATCTCGGCGCCGTTCGCGGAACGCGTTTCAAAATCCGGCGGCTTCGGCGCGTTACGGTCGGTGATGTGCAGACGCAAGTCTGCCGTTTGGAGCGACCTTTCCGTGCGCGTTATTCCCTGGCGCTCAAGATCACTTGTTGATGTTCGCAAGCCTGCGGTGTCGATCAGCCGAATTGGGAGGCCGCGCAGATTGACCAATTCTTCAATCGTGTCGCGCGTTGTTCCATGTGTGTCGCTCACAATCGCGCGCTCATAGCCGAGGAGACGGTTGAGCAAACTTGATTTGCCGGCGTTGGTAGCGCCGTAAATGACGACGCGCACACCTTCACGCAAGATTCGTCCCTGATCGGCCGTCGCAAGCAGGGCCACGATTTCTTCGCGAATCGAATCAAGTCGCGCGCGCAATTTCTCGGTGTCGTCCGGCGTGATCCCCTCCTCGGGGAAATCGATGGACGCTTCGATGTTGGCGACAAGATCGATAATCGCATCGCGAATATTTTTGATCCGATTACCGAGCCGGCCTTCGAGTTGTTCGGTGGCGGAGCGCAAAGCGAGATCGGTTTTGGCCCGGATCAAATCGATGACTGCTTCGGCCTGGGTCAGGTCCATTTTGCCATTCAAAAATGCGCGTTCGGTGAATTCGCCGGCGCGCGCGCTGCGTGCGCCGGCGTGCAAGCAAGCTTCGAGGACGCGCGCCGTGACAAGGGTGCCGCCGTGACAGCTGATCTCGACTAAATCTTCGCCCGTGTAACTGGTCGGCGCGCGATGGATCGACATCATTACTTGATCGATCAGCTCGCCCCTTTCATCGACAATTTCGCCGAAGTGCTGGAGTCGTGGCGAAAATTCGGCGGGCTTGTTTTTTCCTCGAAAAATCTTGTTCGCGACAGCGATAGCATCAGCACCGGAAACGCGCACAAGCGCGATCGCGCCTTCACCCGGGGGAGTGGAGATCGCGGCGATGGTCTCGCCCGGGATGATCGACGCGTTCTCCGCTATCACGCTGGTCGATCTTTCGAGAGAACTTCTTTCAGCGCGGCGATGCATTTTCGATTCTGCTTCATCGTTCCGATAGAGATGCGCACCCATTCCGGCAAGCTGTAACCTTTGAGCGGCCGAACGATGATCTTTCGGACCAACAGTTTCTTAAAAATGGCCGGACCATCGCCAACATTCACCATAATGAAGTTCCCGGCGCTCGGGACGAACTCCAATTTCATTTTGGCAAATTGTTCCTGGAGGTAGACACGGCCTTCATCGACCACGCGCTTTGTCTCCTGCTGATGGGCCTTGTCCTCGAGCGCTGCGCGTGCCCCAATCTGGGCAATAGCGTTTAGGTTGAATGGTTGCCGCGTTTTTTGCAGCACCTCGATCATTTCGCGACGGGCGATCCCGTAGCCCACACGCGTGCCGGCGAGGCCGTGGATTTTCGAAAAAGTGCGCAGAACGACAAGGTTTCGGCCGTCACGAACGTACTTCAACGTGTCGGGCGGATCGTCGAGGAACTCGTAGTAGGCTTCGTCGAACACGGTGACGACGTTTTCCGGAACGCCCGACATGTAATTGTCGATCTTGTTCTGCGGAATCAGCGTGCCGGTCGGGTTGTTTGGATTGGCAATGAAAACGATGCGCGTTTTTTGAGTGATGGCGGCGAGCATTCCCTCCAGATCGTGGGCGTAATTCGGACTGAACGTTTCAATGGTGCGCGCCCCAAAGAGCGCGGCAATCAACTTATAAGCGACGAAAGCGTGTTCTGACGCAATGACCTCGTCGCCCGCTCCGAGAAACGCATGTCCGAGAAATTCGATTACTTCATTGGAACCATTTCCGAGAACGATATTTTCGCGCGCCAGATTGAGCTTGGCCGCGAGCGCATCGCGCAGGTTAGAGCCGCCGCCGTCCGGGTAAAGGTGCGCCTGATCGAGAGCGGCGCGCATCGCTTTGACCGCCTTCGGTGATGGTCCGAGCGGGTTTTCATTCGAGGCGAGCTTGACGATTTTATGAGGAGGAATACCCAGTTCACGCGCCGTTTCCTCGATCGGCTTGCCCGGTTGGTAAACCGCCAGCTCGCGCAATTGTGCGTTAGCCATATCCCAAAGCGACTGCATTTGCCGGCGAACTTACCCAAGAATGCGCGTCTGGTCTAACTGCGGGAGGAGCTTGCGATTGGCCAGGCAAAATGCGATGAAGATGCCTTGTCGCATTACTTCGAGAATTTTTTGGAGAACGTCAGCGGGGGCGCCAATTTTTGGACCTACTTCGGGTTGACCGCTAATCTCTTGTTTGCCAGCCGCTTCGTCATCCAGTGGTACGTTTCGGAAAAGCTCAAGCGCAGCGTGATTCCGGTGCAGTTTTGGTACCTGAGCATCGCGGGCAGCGTCATGATGTTGATCTATGCGATTTATATCGGGAAAGTGCCCCTCATTTTGGGCTTTCTCTTTCCGACGATTATTTACATTCGTAACCTCATGTTGATTCGCAAAGGCCGGCGTGAATCGAAATTAGGTGTCAGTGAGACCGAGCAATGAGCCGTCAGATCATTTATCTCGATAATAACGCCACCACCCAGCTCGATCCCGCGGTGGTGGAGGAGATGTTGCCGTTCCTGACCGAGCTCTACGGCAATCCTTCGAGTGGCTACCAATTTGCCGCGCAAGTGCGCAAGGCGATCGAGCTGGCGCGCGAACGCACGGCGAAACTGCTCGAGTGCGAACCGGAGGAAATTGTTTTCACAAGTTGCGGCACGGAATCGAACAACGCCGCAATCAATTCAGCCGTGCAATTTGAGCCGCGCGGCAAACATGTTGTGACCAGTGCGGTTGAGCACAGCGCGATGTTGCGACCTTGCCAGGAACTGGAAAAGCGGGGATGCGAAGTGACCTTTCTCGGAGTCGATCGAAATGGAGATGTCGATCTTGCCGAAGTCGAAAAAGCGATCCGGCCGGACACAGCGCTCGTCTCGATGATGTGGGCGAACAACGAAACCGGAGTGCTGTTTCCGGTCGAGAAGATCGAGAAAATTTGTCGCGAGAAACGTGTGCTCTTTCACACCGATGCCGTGCAAGTCGCCGGGAAGATTCCGATACGGCTGCGCGATTCGACCATCAATTTCCTTTCCTTGTCGGCGCACAAGTTTCACGGACCGAAAGGCGTCGGCGTTCTCTATGTTAACAAGCATTCCCGTTTCCGTTCCTCGATCATTGGCGGAAGTCACGAGAACGGGCGGCGCGCCGGCACTGAAAACGTGGCCTCAATTGTCGGATTGGGAAAGGCTGCCGAGCGGGCGATGGAATGTTTGGGCGAGGAAGCGACGCGAGTGCGCGCCATGCGCGATCGATTTGAACAAGGAATTCTCGAAACCGTCACTGGCGCTTCAATCAGTGGCGCAGATGCGGACCGGCTGCCCAACACTGCTAACATTTTCTTCGAGGGAATCGAGTCGCAAGCGGCCCTGATGTTGTTAGATCGACATCAGATCTGCTGCTCGGCCGGCTCGGCCTGCCGGACCGGTTCGGGAGAAGGCTCGCATGTGTTGCGCGCCATGCATGGAAGCGACGAGCGCGGCCGTGGCAGCCTGCGCTTTTCTTTTGGGCGCTTCAATTCGGACGCTGACGTCGGGAAAGCGCTTGAAACAATTCCGCAGATTGTCGAGAAGCTGCGCCGATTGAATTCGCCGGTCACGGCGCAAACCGTGAGTGCCCAGCCCGCACTCAAGTCCCTGAGCTGATGGTCCGGCTTTGGTTTTCTGGCCGCTCGCTAGAACCGGCGACAGGCCAAAAAACCCGTGCGAAAGCGTAAGATTTGGCGTTGGGAAACGGGGGGGAGAATTCTCGGTGCCCACGATTTTGTCCTTGCTTTAGGGTCAGCGTTCCGGGTAAAAAGGCCGTTCAAAGCGGAAAATTGATGGCTGGCACGAAAGTTGTTATTGACGTTGAGACTCAATTATGAGAAATATGGAAATCATAAGAGCCGGCAATTGAAACGGCACAGAACCACGGAAAGAAATCAAAGTATCATCACGTTGCACTTAAACAGATTCGTCCGGGCCTCGACGCTCGTCGCTGCTGCAGTCCTCCTTGCTACGACGCCGGCTCAAGCCGTGGTCGTCGACCTGATAAATGGCAACAGTGGCACGATCAACGGCGCCCAATTCGAGTTCACGAATGCACAGCCGACCGGTACCGGCATCATTGATCCGTTCCTCCGCGTTCAGGCAAACGGAGTTGAACAAGGCTACAACACTTCTGGCTCGCCGGTTCCCTTCGATGATAAGTCGGGTAGTTCCACGCACGACATGACTTTCGCACAGCTTCAGACGACCACTGTCACGATCGGCGGTACGGATTACTTTAAGCTGCTTCTGGATGTTAATCAGTCTGGCAACGGCACCAATTCGTACCTCTCACTCGACCAACTGCAATTCTATACTTCGTCCATGGGCAGCCAGACCACGACGACCGTCAGTTCCCTAGGGGCTCTGCGCTATACATTCGGTCTGGGTGATAGGGTCGATCTGGATGCTTCGCGCAACCCTGGAAGCGGCGGAGGCGATATGTTTGCGTATATACCGACGCTCGCGTTCGCTGGCACGCTCTCAACGGACTTTGTTTATTTGTATTGCCACTTCGGCACCACGTGGGCCAGTAATGACGGGTTCGAAGAGTGGGCGCTGGTCTCAGCTATCCCGGAGGTCAGCACGTTTTTCCCGGTGATAGGTCTTCTGGTCGCGGTGTTTTCGACTTACGAATTGCGACGTCGTAAGCTCAAGCAGATGGTCCGGGAAGAGAGTCTTTCGCGGGTAAGACGGGTAAGAATTTAGTTGTTTCCATTGTTTGGCGGGGGTGACAGGTTTCTGTCGCCCCCGTTTTCTCGCAAGAGCGGGGAATCATTTCGCCCGTGCGTCGAGCATCTAAGCAGCCAGGTCGCAAAAGGTTCGGCGCACCGAGGCTGCTGCGTCGGCCGAACCAAATTCCGCGTCTCCTGCAATTCCGCGGACGCTAGCAGGGCGCGGGCGCGTTATCGAACGTCTTCGATATAACTCGCGATCCGATAATCGGTCACGCGAGCGATGAGCCGGGCGAGTGCCTTGTCGTAATGGAACCCGGTGTTTCCGTTGCCATGGTAGTCGTGGCAAACGATCGCGCCATATATATCGGGGTTGCCAGTCAATGTTACGTTAGCATTCGGCGCATAAATAGTTGCATACAAGTCACCCGGAGGTGTGATGGCGACCGATTGCGTAGCTCCGGCCACCGTAGGGCTAATTCCATAAAACTGAAGGTGACCCGCCCGGCTCGGATTTGTCGAGACGGCGTTGTCAACATTGTTGTTTGCAACCTGACTTAAGTTCAAGTTACCGGTAAAGTAAATCTGCGCGTTGACGTGATTATTGATTGTAATAATTCCGCCAACATCGCCATTCACCACGATCGTCACGCGTGTTTCTTGCGCCACGTGGGTGACCGGGTCGACGTATGGATTAATGGTTATTCCGCTGGTCAACGAAGAATAGGCATATTGCGCAGTCACGCTGGGTGGCGCGATTGTTGTACTGCTTGTGGGCGTGTAAGCTGGGCCTGGGTAGCCGGGCGGTGCCGGCAATGGCTCAATCGTAAATGGCACGTTGTTATCGATCGTACCGGAGATAGTCCCTTGACTCTTATTAGTGATAGTACCGCCGTTTGTCGTCACGTCTCCATAAATCGGACCGTATTCGGTAAAGATTGAAGTCGCGGTTGAGACGTCTCCATCCCGCGAATCGCCGTAATATGGCGAGAGGGGATTGTCGGCAACGCGGCCGCTGGCGTTGACGAAGGCATAGGAGCCATTCTTGGAATCGTAGCTGTCAATCAATCCTGCGGCGCCGGGTCCATAAAAGCTGCCGGTTGCCTGGAACGCGCTGGTGAAGGTCAAAAACTGGGGAACCGCGATCGTTTCGATCCGCCGCGTGATCTGCGGATTCGCGACGGTCTGAATCGCCTGGGTGCCGGCTGTCCCGTCGCCATCGCCATACCTGGCTTTGAAATGGTCGTACTTGAAATCGATCTTTCGGAGCAAACTATCGCCTTTCGTCACATTGTCCATACGGTCATCCATGCCAACCCGCGGAAGACCAACGAGCTTGGCCGTTCCTTGGGAGCGGATCCGATAATAATACACGCCAGGCGGACCAAAAGGTAGTGTTCGCTCGTCAACCGTTACTTGTGCGGAAAGACTATTGTTCTCCCCGAAAGAGTAAGGTAGTCCGTCCGTCCTGCTATAGGAAGGATAGGAAGGTCCGGCAGTCTTAGTCCATCCGTTGCTGGTCAGGAAAGCGGTCCCATTCAGGGGACCCTTTCGCACTTCGGAAAAGGCTACATCGCCACCTCCCTCCGCGGCGTACAAGGCCTCTTTCCAGCCTTTGACCTGCTTGGAAGAGACATTGTAGCGGGTGGTGCAGTTTAGGAGAACATTGGCTCCGATAAGTGAGATAATGAGAATGGTGCAGAGCGCACAGAGCATTGCGCTGCCAGTACTGGTTCGCTGACGTGGTATTTTCATCGGTGACTACTTTTAACTTTGTTATGGTGGGCTCTACCTCCTCAAGTTGCGGAGGTAGGCAGTGGAAAAAATAGTTGTGCCGGTGCGGCTGGCCGTCGCGCCCCCTGACGTGAAGATCGGGAGGAAGGTTATGTTGGTGGTCAGATACTCCGTATTCGACAGTTCGACGTCCAACCAGGAGGGAAGGAGATTGTCTGTGCTCGAGGCGATCGTCGTCAGGGTGCCATTCTCCGTCCGCAGAATCGACTGGTTGTTAATGGAGTAGAGAGCGGTATTTCCGATCGTCACTCCTGTTCCCGACGTGGTAGCGCTCGCGTTGGCAGACATCACGACGATCGTCGCGCTCGTGCAGCTTTGAATCGTTGTTCCGGATGGAATGCCCGTGCCGATTAGGGTTTTTCCAACGTCCGCCGAAGTAAATCCAGCCGTAGCGGAGATGAGGGTGGAAGAGCCGCTAACAATAACGCCGTCTGATACTCCCCGGTAATCTACAGTCACACCGTTGGCGTTCATCGTGACCGTCGGATCGCGCCGCTTGGCATACGGATCGCCTCCTTGGCTGATGTAGTAATCCGGGATCGTGCACGTGACCTTTTGTGGGCTGCCCGCACTGGTTACGACGTATGAGCGTTTTACATCCCGGCTGAGATATTCGACAATGCGGATCTGCTGAATCTGCGTAGCAAAGTAGTTGTCAACGGCTTTCAAGCTCTTTTGCAGTGCGATCGAGGCAGTAAGGAGGGCGAGGAGCATGAATGAGGCGATCCCCATGGCGATTGTCGTTTCGCTAAGGGTAAACCCCTTTTCATTTTGGATTTGGCTTAGTTTCATTTTTTGGTTCCCGAGGAGATGATGGTTTCGGTCTGCTCAATGCGGGACCGGCCTCCCAGCATGTTCCATGTATATTTCACGTTGACCAGGACTACGCCGGGATTCGGCAACACAAGCGAGTTGAGGTCTATCGATGGAGTTACGACGGCACCTGCCGGACGCGAGACTTTAATTCCGGTTCCCGATGTGGCTTTTGCCGCGGTATCGTAGGCTTTGATCGTAACGACCTCGGTCGGTTTCGTTTTGGCGAACTCGGAGCCATTGGCTGGAGTAGCCATAAGGTTCTGCACAACGGTCGCATTCGTCAGGTCCGTAAACGAGAGATTGCGCATGACTTCAACGCGGTCCTGCACGCCCTGAAGCGCCGCCACGCTCTCTTTGCTGGCGTCGATATAGCGCAAACAAACCGCGTTAAGTTCGAAAATCGTCGCGAAAAAGATGGCGATAATGGCGGCGGCCATCATTGTTTCGACCAGAGTGAGGCCTGACTGAGAACGCTTAGAAAGGTAATTCATTTTGCTAGAAATTATAGCACTTATAGGCCCTTATAGCACGTTGTATGCTCGGGAGGCTCCCGATGCCGCGTTTTTGCTCTGCGGAATGAGCTAAGATGTCTCAGTTTACGAGGGAGCCGAGATCGGAAAGCCGGACGGAACCCCTCAACCAGTAACCCTATTTCGAGGCAGCCTTTGCGCGATCGAGCAAAATCCTCTCTTCCGGAAGCAGTTGCGTTTGCCTTCCAAGTTCAAGGTACTCGCGCGCTTTCCCCTTTTCCCCGCTCGCGGCTAAAAAGATCCCATAATAAGCGGCGAGCGGCGGCTCCTTGAGTTGATCCTCTCGAAGCGTGCTCATGACCTCTAATGCGCCTTCGGCATCGCCTTTTGCGTAGAGAGAGAAAGCGTAGGTGGACGCATAGGCCGCATTTGAAGGCTCTTTACGATAGAGATCGGCTGCGCGTTTGTGCGCGCGCTCCAGATCGGCGTTAAGAAGCAATGAAATTTGGGCGAGATTGTTTTGTACTTTCAAATCTCCCGGATCGATGTCGGTCAGCCGCGAAAGCACCCGATACAATCCCTGTGTATCACCCGCCTTTGTGTACCGAACATATAGCGTATGGAGCGCCTCGAATTGGACTTCGGGATGCTTCGCCAGCTGCCAGAGTAGATCGACACTTTCATCCTTCCACCCCCATTCGAAAACGATCCGCGTCAGCAAGAGCAAAGATTCAGATTTAGCCGAAGCATTTTTCACGGCTCCCGCCCATTCACGCTCCGCTTCCACAGGCTTGTTTTCAGCTCGGAGGGCGCGGGTGAGGTACGCGCGGCGCAGAAAATCAAATTGATACCAGGTTGAATTGGCGGTCAGCCTTTCTAACCCTGACCAGTCATTGGCTCTTGCGTAAGCTTCGACCATCGCCAATGGAACCGGCCATGCGCTTAAAGTGCCCCCGGGAAGCGATCTTGCGAAATCGATGGCAACTATACTCATCTCATTCGCGTTCATCCAGGTCAGAAGGGCCGCCAGATCGTCCGGTTTGGCAGTAGCCTCGTTTTCGATCTTGGTGAGATAGGCAGTGTATTCGGGATCGTGTGATTGGCGCAGAATATCGAGGTAGAGGAGCTTATCGGTGAAGATCGCTTCAGGATAGCTTTGCAGATCGCGCGCAAGAGTACGCAACTCCTCTACCGGTCGGCGATGCGCTACGCCATCGACAATGAGCGAACGAGTGGCCGCACTCCGCTGCGTGGGAGAATTGCGGAGCCTCTGCAGAAGAGCGAGACCCTGTTCGCGCTGCGCCGCGGTAGGTTGTTCAAGACAAGAAAGCGCAAACTGCATTTGGTATGATTCGTCGTTCGGCGCAGAACGCATCGCCTCGCCCCATTCGTCTTTCGCTTTAGCTGGGTCCTGCCGAGCCTTGGCCAGGCGCGCCACCGTCGCATGAAAAGCGGCCGTCTGCTTTCCGCGGCCATCAATGCCAGCAAGTGTTTTCTCGGCGGCATTAATATCACCAAATTGCAATGCGCAGGCCGCCAACGCCAAATCATCTTGAGTAGAATGCGGCGCCAATTCGACTATCCTTCGTCTCCAATCGAGAGCGGCCCGGTCGCGCGCCTGTTCCGCAATCTGCGCCATGATTCGCATGGCCCGAGCGCTGTTTGAATTAAGCTGTAAGGCCCTGCGCGCGCTCAAGGACGCGGATTTAACATCACCGCCGCTGAAATAGGCAGCCGCCCGGCGAACCAAATGATGGTCTTCCCACCGTTGGTATGCATGCCAGCCGCCCCAGGCAATGAATACGAACAAGATGATCCCGCACGGAATGCCGAGCGCCAACTTGATGAACGTTCGCTGCGTTCTCTCGACGAATTTTTCCAAGGATTGTTGAAAGATAGGCTCGGGCTTTTTTAAAAGGCAATCGCACCGCGGCCAGCGAGATCTCGAATTGTGATTGGGATCGCCTCGCGTAAATTAGCACGTCCCATTCCTATGCTCAATCGGTGAACTGTTCCCTCAGTTCTCAAAGTCCGCGGGTCCGGCCGCTTGGCCGTCGGTGCGCCGTCCCCAAGGAGAACGAAGCCGATCGACGAAATTCGGCGCCGGCTACGTGATCTCGTGAAATCCTATTCGATGACGATCGCGAGAGTCGTAGACGGAAACTCCGGCTTATCCTCTGCTGCGTTTGGCAGTAGCATGTGGATTGCTTCGGATTTCGAGCTTCCGTTCTGGAATCCGTAAAGGCTCGCAACCTGCTTTCACGCGGCTACGCTATCGCAGAGATGAAGGCCCTTCTCGTTCGCGCGCATCTCATCGACTCGCCCGACTCGGGGGTTTTCGCGTGGCGTTTCGCCGCGATCGTGGTTTTTTTTGCACTACTCTGGCTCGAGGTGATTAACCAACTCAAAGGCGAGTGGTCGTTCAATCCGCAATACGCCTATGGTTGGTCCGTTCCGTTTCTCGCGCTTTATCTATTGTGGAAACGCTGGGCTACACGACCTGCGCCGTCGCCGTCAGGACAGCGTTTATTCGCCATCGTACTCCTATTTTTTGGTGCGTTGATCTTGTTGCCCGTCCGTTTTCTTTCCGAAGCAAATCCTGACTGGCGTCTGCTCAGCTGGGCGTTCTCGCTCACGGCCATTATCATATCGGCCACCTGTATATTTCTCGCCGGTGGCTGGCCGTGGCTCCGTCACTTTGCGTTTCCGATCGTTTTCTTTCTTGTCGCGGTTCCGTGGCCGACGCACTTCGAGCAATTCGTCGTGCAAAATCTCATGCACGCGGTCACCGCCATAAATGTTGCGTTCCTTAACATCGCGGGAATTCCGGCCTTGCAAAAGGGCAACGTTATCGAAGTCGGGACCGGCCTGATCGGAATTGAAGAGGCCTGCAGCGGCGTGCGCTCAATTCAAGCGACCCTGATGGTCTCGCTTTTTCTAGGCGAGCTTTACTCATTCAAAGTGCTAGCGCGGATGATTCTCGTGCTCGCCGCCGGCGTCCTCGCTTTTTTTTGCAATCTTGTGCGTACGGCAATTTTGGTTTGGGTGGGGGTGCACAAGGGAATCGAGGCGATCGAAACGTGGCATGATCCTGCGGGGCTCACCATTTTGCTCTTCTGTTTGTTCGGCCTTTGGGCGCTCAGCCTGATTCTGCAACGCCGCTCCGTTTTCCGGGCGCCACAATTGCAACGGGCGGAGGCTTCGGCGGCGCCGATAAATTATTCGCGTCCTTTGCTCGTCGGGCTCGCGCTCTGGTTAATTTTGGCAGAAGCGACTGTGCAAACGTGGTATCGGCTTCAGCGGCCCGCGATCGAGATGGAATGGACGGTCAATTGGCCGACATCCGAAACGGGATACATATCAATGCCGGTACCGACCGAAGCGCAGAACCTGCTGCGCTACAACGAGGGCGGCTCCGGGACATGGCATGGCAGCGATGGACGGCCTTGGATGATGTACTTCTTTCGCTGGTTTCCCGGACGTACTGCCGCGCTCTTCGTAAAAATTCACCGGCCCGATGTGTGCTTGCCGGCCAGCGGCATGATATTGAATCGCGACGCCGGATTGCGTCTGGTCCCTGTGAACGGTGTGAACTTGCCAATTCGTTCGTATCGGTTCGACGATCGCGGAACGCCGCTGCACGTTTTTTATTGTTATGCCGACGGACGTTCCTCGTATGAAAACGCGAAGGCGGCCGAGCAGGAAGATTGGACAATCCGTGGCCGTGTCCGTGCGGCCTGGCAAGGTCGGCGCGATGTCGGAGCCCAGATGCTGGAAGTGATCATCTGGGGTTACGAAAATGATCGCGAAGCCGACGAAGCATTACAGCGCGAGCTCGCGCGAATTATCCAGCTCGGTTGAGCCAGCGTAAGATCGACATGTTCATCAACGCGAATATGCTGAGTTGTTACCTGCTCACGTGATGCTCACGCCGCACGATCCGGATTCATCCCGTTACGAACACGCGGCCCAGGGACTTCGTCGTCGCGATCTGGATCCCGATCCGATCAAACAGTTCAGCAATTGGTTCACCGGCGCGATCGAAGCCGGCATTCGGGACATCAACGCCATGAGCCTTGCCACGGCGACCCCGGATGGAAGGCCCTCGGTGCGCATTGTTCTGCTGAAAGGATTCGATCAGGACGGGTTCGTTTTTTTTACAGACTACCAGAGTGAAAAAGGAAAGCAGCTGGATGCGAATCCACGGGCCGCGCTTGGATTCTATTGGATTGAATTGGACCGACAAATTCGCGTGAATGGCACCTTAGAAAAAACTTCACGGGAAGAGTCGGAACATTACTTTCATTCGCGGCCGCCCGGGAGCCAGCTTGGCGCGTGGGCGTCGCGGCAGAGCGAGGTGATTGACGGGCGCCGCGTGCTCGACGCGCGCATGGCGGAAGTGACCGAGCGTTATCGCGACAAGCCGATTCCGTTACCGCCGCATTGGGGCGGATACCGCTTAAAGCCGGAAGCAATCGAGTTCTGGCAGGGGCGCGCCAATCGTTTACACGACCGGTTTCGTTATACGCGCCGCGCCGACGGCACTTGGTGCATCGAACGCCTTTCGCCGTGACGAACCCATTGTCGATCTTAGCGCGGGATTAGAGTCAGAATCCGCTGCGAATCCCGCGGTCGCTGTCGCGCGGACTGAGAATGCCGGCGACGCGGTCCCATTCGGCCTTTACCGCCGGCCGCACGGTGTCCCACGGTAATGGCTCTTCCGGGCGGCCCTTTTCATAGTTCAATGCGATGTCGTCTTCGACTTCTTCGAATTCTTTCCCTGAATACTTGAGAGCCGCTTCGTGACCGATGCGGTAGGCCGAAACGTAATCGTCGTAGGAGAGATTCTTGTCCGCGTAGGGCTGTTTCGCGTGATGCTCGCGCCAGTAGGCCTCCGCTTTTGTCCAATCTTCGTTCGCCATTTTGCTCCTTTCGCTGTCCGCTAATTGGTTCGCGCTTCGAACGTCAGATGGACGTGAGGATTGACAACTCGATGGGCGCGAACGACCGGTGAATTGCGATTCATTTATATGATCAATCCGAATGGCGACGAGTTTATGGAAGACGATCCGCTGGCGGCGCAATCGCATGCGAAAGAAAGTGTAGTGCGGACGGAAGGGCGTTTGCGGCAGACCGCGCAGAAAGTTTCCGAGGCAGCCGGCGACACTTGGGAGAACGCCAAAATGGCGCGGGAGCGCACCGAAGTTTTCCTGCGCCAAAATCCAATACCGACGATTTTAGGCGCGCTCGCCGTCGGCCTCGCCATTGGCCTGGCCATTCGTTATGCGAATTCGGGGGAAAAGGAGGAAGTGAAAACGCCGCTCGGCAATTGGAACTGGAGTCTGATCTCTCTGCCGTTTCTCTGGCCGTTGTTCAAATCCGCACGGGAAAAATTTGAAGAGACAACAGACGCGTTGACCGGCCGGAACCGCAGCAAAATCGACATCGTAACTAAACCGATTCGCAAACGCTGGAAAGAGCTGACTGAATAGTCGCGGTTGTCCTGAGTCACTCCCCCGACAGCGCTATTTCGGCGTGAGATATTTTCTCATTCGCACGACCGGCAAACTCAAACCGTTGGTCAGCGGAACATCGTAGCGCTCGAGCGCCGAGAACTTGAATGCTGCGTAAAACGGTTCGCCCGGTAGCGTCGCCGCCAGTTCGATGGAGGAAAATCCGCGGCGTGCCCAATCGGGATGAACGAAAAACGCGCGGATGTGCGCCGGTTCGCGCGCGGGATCCAGTTTGTCGGACGTCGAGTGGAGGACGTAGACGTAAAACATCGTTTCTCATTTAATTCATTGACTGCGTGAGGCGAAGCCTTTTACGCGGTTGTCATCTTTGCAGGGTTGAATGAAAATCACTGCGCCGTATGCACCGCCTGCCGAAGATCAATTATCACGATATCGAACGCATCATTGAGTTCGATTTCGTGCGCGCCACCGAAGCGGCCGCGCTCAATTCCTTACGCTGGCTGGGACGCGGCGATAAGGAAGCGGCGGATGCGGCCGCGTGCGACGCTATGCGCGGCATGTTCGACCTCATGAATATTTGCGGCGAGGTCGTCATCGGCGAAGGGATCAAGGACGACGCACCCGGAATTTTCAAGGGCGAACAGCTCGGCACGTGGCTGCCGGGCGCGCCGCAGTTCGACATCGCGATCGATCCGATCGACGGCACGACCAACATTTCCAAGGGCGCGCCGAACTCGATCAGTTGTATCGCGGCGGCCAGCCCGGAGGAAGGCGTTAAGGTGGCACTGCGCGATGTGCCGTCCTTTTACATGCACAAACTCGCTTATGGGCCGCGCGTGATCGCTTACACGCAAAAACGCGGCGATTCGTTGCATCTTGAGGCGCCGATCTCTGAGACACTCGCGATTGTAGCGCGCGCTCTCGACAAACGCGTGCAGGATGTTGTCGTCATGATGCTCGACCGGCCGCGGCACAAAGAGATCGTCGATCAAATCCGCGGCGCGGGTGCGTCGTTGCGCATGATCAGCGATGGCGATATCGCAGCGGCCATGGCGCCGGCCATTCCGGAAAGCAATGTCGATCTTTACATGGGCATCGGCGGTTCGCCCGAAGCAGTCCTGGCCGCGGCCGGAATCAAATGCCTAGGCGGCGACATGCAATGCAAGATGTGGCCGCGCGACGAGAAGGAGCGCAAGAGTTTAAGCAAGGGGGGTTGGGAAAAGGATCTCGATCGCATTTTTTCGGCTGACGATCTGGCCAACGGCAAGAACATCGTCTTTTGCGCGACCGGGATCAGCGATAGCGCGCTTTTGCACGGGGTGCGCTCACAAGGTGGGACTACCGCGATTACGCATTCAATTTTGATGCGGGCAAAGAGCCGCACCGTGCGCTTCATTCGCGCCACCCACGATCTGACGGCAAAAACGATCCGGCTCCGCTCCGATCAACGCGAACACCGGATTTGACGTAACATAACCGTCCCGGCTGTGCGGCTGGAAGCCTGTGTTACTTAGCGCGAAGGATCTAAGCAAAATCATCCAAAATCCTGTCTAACAAACCTTTCTCGACAGAACGCCCGGCCTTTGTTCAAATCGGGAAAATTCCTCGTTATGAAATCTGTACCGAAAACCGAATTGTCGCCGGATAACGGCGCTGTCATCGACACAAAATGGAGTCTCGACCCGCTCAAATATTTCGCCAGCGCGGCGGGCAAAGAACAGCCGGAGATTATCAAGGCGGCGCCGCGCATGCCCGAGATTGTCATTTATGATCACGCCGGATTTGGCGGCGCTTATGCCCGCACCAATCTCGCCTTCCACTATCTGGGCGATTTTTGGAATGATCGCATCAGCTGCGTCATCGTCGTGAGCGGCGTGTGGCGTTTTTATCGCGACGAATATTACAAGGGCGATTACTGGGATCTTGGCCCGGGCTTTTACGAAAGCTTCTTCGCCGAAAAAGGCCCCGACGACGTCATCAGCTCGTTCCAGCCGATCGCGCTCACGGCCGCGGTTTAAGGGCAACCTTAGAGATGTTCCCCCCGCAATGGAAAGGGGTGCGTGCTTTTAGCCAGACGGCGGCGGCTGGCTTCGAACTTTCAGGGAACTAATCAACGGTGTCATCCCGAGCGGAAGGCGAGGGACCTGGCACAGGCTGATGGCGCATTCTCGGGTCGCGCGTTGATCAAAGCTTCGAGCGTAAGATCCTTCGTTTCGCTCAGGATGACAACTTAAGCGCGCGCAAAATCGACAACTTCCTGGGCGCAGCCCCACGACAACGTGAAACCGGCGCCGCCATGACCATAATTGTGAATGACGACGCGGCCGTCGCGCAATTTGTCGCGTTCGAGACGCACGCCCGATTTGCGGAACGGGCGAAGGCCGACACGTTCGGCAAGAACTTTTGGACTTTCGATATTTAGAACGCGGCTGCATTCGGCGACGACGCGCGCGGTTGCGGCAGGATCGACGCGTCGACCTTCACTCAGATCGTTCGTGCCGCCGAAGACACAATCATTCGCCCGTGGAATGGCGTACATTAAGGGCGCGTCGTCGCTAACGATCGCACACGAGAGATTGTCGATTTTGGGAACGATAGCGACCTGGCCGCGATGCGGCTCAAGATCAACATCTTGAACGAGTGTCTTCGCACCGATCCCGGCGCAATTGATCACGAGATCAAACGCAAGATCGACATCTTCGAGTTTATCGAAATGGGCGTTGGCCTTAAGGGAGCCGCCGGCAGCTGCGAAACGCTTCGCGAGATAATCGAGATAGATGGTGGTGTCCATGAGCGGGACGTTGAGCGTGAAGCCGCTCTTGAATTTATAGGCGCCGGCCTGCGGCCGGTTCGGGACGGCGCACAGCACTATGGCTACATCAGAAAGAAGTTTCGCACCGAGCGCATGCGCCCAATCTGGAATTTGAATTTCGCCGGCGCGCGAAAAGGTGCGCAGCTCGATCATGGACACGCCGCTCTGCGCATCCTGGCTAAGATCGACAAGTAATTTGTAGGTTTCGAGAGCCCGGGCGATCACTTTATCGGCGGGGCCGGCGTCGTACGGATACCAAATTGCGGCCGCAGCCGCAGAGGTTGTTTGTTGTTCGATCTCGGCCGCGAAGATCGAGACGCGATAGCCGCGTTCCGTGAAAAGAACGCCGCAGGTTAGTCCGGATACACCGGCACCGACGATGGCGATCTGTTTCGGCATTTGAGGATGTAGTGGCGGCTGTCCTCAGCCGCACCAAGAAAAATTGCGCGTGAGGACACGCGCCTCGCCCGAACGATCTCGCGTGCAGAACCCACGACCCTCATATAAGGTCGCCGCGTGAAAATAATTGTGAGCGCTTACCTTGCGATCGTTGCGGGGTCGCTGCTTGCCCAACCGATCGTGAGCGATTCGCATTTCGTCGAGCTGGAGGGCGCGAAAGTTCATTACACGAATTATGGGAAGGGTGAGACGGCGCTCTTTTTTGTTCATGGTTGGGCCTGCGACGAGACTGTGTGGCAGGAGCAGGCGCCTGTGTTGGCGGAAAAGATGCGGGTTATCACGGTCGATTTGCCGGGACACGGACAGAGCGACAAACCGCACGTTCCTTACACGATGGATCTTTACGCGCGCGCGCTCGATGCCGTCTTGCGCGACGCAAACGTCAGCTCGGTTGTTTTAGTTGGCCACAGCAATGGAGTGCCGGTGATCCGACAATTCTATCGCCATTTTTCAAAGAAGGTGCGCGCGCTTGTGATTGTGGAAGGCGGACTGCGCCCGTTCGTGGACGCGGCGGGCATGGAGAAATTCATCGGGCCATTACGCGGCGACAATTACGCAGAAGCGGCGGGCAAATTCATCGATGGCATGATACAGCCGATCAAGGACGCGAAGCTGCGCGACCGGATCAAGGCGCTGATGCTGCGCACGCCGCAATATGTGGCGGTAAGCGAGTTCGAAGGGACGGCGGATCCCGCGCTGTGGAAGCCGGACAAGATCGACGTCCCGGTGCTGATGATTTTGGCGAAGCAACCAGTCTGGACGGCGGAATACGAACAGTTTGCCCGCTCGCTTGCTCCGAATCTCGATTATCAGGTTTGGGAGAACGTTTCCCATTTCGTGATGATGGAGATGCCGCGCGAGTTTAACGCGGCGCTCCTTGCGTTTTTGGAAAAGAACCAGCTCTTGCCAAAGCACTCGTAAGCGCACGACGAATCAACTAGATTGTAACTATGGTTTCGTTGAATCGGGATGCGTTGAGCGAGAAAGTTTTTGCGGGCGAACGGATTTCGCCAGCCGACGCGCTCGAGTTGTACCGTTGGCCGTTGGAAGAATTGGGAGTGCTGGCCAATGAAAGAAGACGTCAAGCGAAGCGCTTGTCTTACAACGGCGGCGGCAATGAGATCGTCACCTATATCGTCGATCGCAACATTAATTACACGAATGTCTGCAATGTTTACTGCAAGTTCTGCGCGTTTTACCGCACGGAGAAAGATGAAGATCATTACGTCTTGTCCTTCGATGAGATCGACCACAAGCTGGATGAACTCACCGCCGCCGGCGGGGTGCAAATCTTAATGCAGGGCGGACATCACCCGAAGTTGCCCTTCCAGTGGTATGTCGATCTTCTGCAGCACATCCGCGAAAAATATCCGCACATCAACATTCATGGGTTCAGTCCGCCGGAGTTTGAGCATTTCGCCGAGACATTTAAAATGCCATTACGGGAAGTGATTTCGAAATTCCGTCAAGCCGGACTCGGCTCGATTCCGGGTGGCGGCGGCGAAATTTTGGTCGATCGCGTGCGAAAAAGAATTTCGCCGCTCAAGATCGACAGTGATGGCTGGCTGGAAGTGATGCAGGTCGCGCATGAGCTGGGATTGAAATCGAGCGCGACGATGATGTTTGGACACGTGGAGACGATTGAAGATCGGATTGAACATTTGCAACGCATTCGCGATCAACAGGACAAGAGCGGCGGCTTCACGGCATTCATTTGCTGGACCTTTCAGCCGCAGCACACCGTTCTCAAGATCGACAATCCCACGGGGGTGGCGGAGTACTTAAGAACGCAGGCGCTGTCGCGGATTTTTCTGGATAACATCGAGAACATCCAAAGTTCGTGGGTCACGCAAGGACCGGGGATCGGTCAGATTGCGCTCAAGTATGGCGCGAATGATTTCGGCTCGGTCATGATGGAAGAGAATGTCGTAAGCAGCGCGGGAACGACATTTCGTTTGAACGCCGCCCAAATTGAATCGCTCATTCGCGATGCGGGCTACGAACCGCGACGCCGAAATAATTGGTACGAACTCTTGAACTGAAATGCGCCGAGCGTTGTCTATGGACTCACGCCCTTAACTCCGTGGAAATTCCCGTCTTGACGAACGCATTCTTAATCCGCATATAGCCGGCTGTCCCGCGTGAGTGTTTTCTACGCGGGACGCACATCTTTATGGCCAAGCTTTCCGCATTGATTCATCGCCCGGCGTTTTCGCTGTCGCTTTTGTTTTTTGTCGGATTGGCCGGCTCGCTTTTCGCGCAGGAGCCGCCGCAAGCCCAGGGCCCGCCAATCGTGCGAGGGATCGATGTGCGCTACAGCGGCCCGGCCACGGTAAGTAAGGAGCGGATTCTGGCGCAAATTCGCACCACGGTTGGGCAGCCCTACTCCAGTGGGGTCGTGGAACAAGACATTCGCAATCTGTATTCGACCGGTGCCATCCTCAATGTTCGCATCTTTGCCGAGCCGGACGTCAACGGCGTGAAAGTGATCGTGGCGGTGCAGACCCGTTCCATCGTGCGCGAGATTGAGATTGAAGGCGCGCAGCGCATCAGCGCGAAAAAGATCCGTAAGAAAATCAAAATCAAAATCAACTCCGTGTATAACGAGGAGGAGCTGGAGAAAAGTCGCCAGGACATTATCGAAATGTACCAGGCCAAGGGATTCAATGACATCGATGTGAAGTATCGAGTCGATCCCATCGAGGAGAAGCGTGGAACCTCACGCGTGGTTTATACCTTGATCGAAGGCGTCAAAGGTGCGGTCCGCAGCATTCGTTTTGAAGGCAACAAGGCCTTTAGCGATCGCGTTCTACGCAAACAAATGAAGACGCGCGGCAAGACCATGCTCGCAGTTTTCGACAAGTCCGGGCGGTTGGACGAGACCCAGCTGAAACAGGACATCGACAGCATCCGCGAGTGGTACCAGAACCATGGGTACATCGAAGTGGAAGTGAAGGAATTGCGTCGCGAACGCGTGCAGGGCCCAATGGTTATCACCATCGGGGTCGTGGAGGGAACGCAATATCACGTGGGCAAGGTTTTGATTTCAGGTGAAAAGGTCACGAAGGAAGAAGGAATCCGCAAGATCCTCAAGATGAAGGAGGGCAGCGTCTATTCACCAAAGCAGTTGCATGATGACGCCAAAGCGCTGGCTGACGGCTACGGGGCCGGGGGATTTATCGATCTTAACGTACTGCCAACAGGGGAGCCGGCTGGTGCGGGGCGGATTAATATCCACTACAAGATTGAAGAAGGTGATCGCTCGTTCGTAGAACGAGTCGACATCACGGGAAATGTCCACACGAAGGACAAAGTGATTCGCCGCGAAGTGCTGGTCACGCCGGGGGACGTATTTAACACCGTCCGAGTGGAGGCGAGCAAGAAACGACTCGAAAACCTCGGTTATTTTTCGAAAGTCGACACTTATCCTGAGGATACTGGCGTGGCCGGACGAAAGGATCTTGTCATTCAAGTGGAGGAGAAGCGCACCGGGTCGCTGAGTTTTGGCGGCGGCTTCAGCACGGTCGATTCTCTTATTGTTTTTGCCGAGCTTACTCAAGGCAACTTCGACATTGCGAATTGGCCGGGATTCACCGGCGCCGGCCAAAAATTCCGGATGCGTATTCAAGCCGGAACGCAACGGCAAGATTACCTAATAGCTTTCACCGAGCCATGGTTTCTGGATCGGCGGCTGGCGTTGAGCGGTCAGGTGTTCTATAATGAAGCGAACTATCTCAGCTCCATTTATGACCAGCGCGATTACGGATTAAGCCTGGAAATTCGCAAGCCAATCAATGCATTCACGTATTTTACGCTGGGTTATCGTTTGGACGAGCTTGAAATTTTCAATCTTTCGAGCTCTGCTTCTCCCGCACTTCGGTTGGAGGCAGGATCGCAATTGCGCAGTCAAGTTCTGGGAAGCATTATCTTCGACCGGCGGGACAATCCGATATTGACACACCGCGGTCAGCGCATCGCGATTTCGCCTTACGTCACCGGAGGTTTCCTGGGCGGGGATACGCAGATTTACGGGTGGAATGCGGAGGCCTCGCAGTATTTCCACATGCCTTGGGACACGATCCTTCTCTTTAACGGAGAGGCGGCGATAGTTGAGACATGGGGGAGCGGCAATAGGGTCCCGATATTCGATCGCCTTTTTCTGGGAGGTGCAAATAATCTTCGTGGATTCGCGTACCGTGATGTTGGCCCAAGAGATGTGAACGGTGAGCCGCTGGGCGGTCAAAGTATGGCGCGGACCACAGTGGAGTTTACGTTTCCGATTATTCCAGATAAAGCGCGCGGCGCAATTTTTTACGACACCGGCTTTGTCAACGCCAGTCCATATGACTTTTCCACGAGATCCCTGGCATCGGATTATGGCATCGGCGTTCGCCTTAACCTACCGATTGGCCCGTTACGAATTGATTACGGTATTCCCTTGCAAAAAGGCGGGTTAAACGTCTCAGGCGGGGGTAAATTTAATTTCAACGTTGGCTACCAATTTTGAGCAAATATTGGCGCTTGCAGTCTAACCCGTTTCCGACGACCTGTTTAACCCTGTTTATGAAAAAAACCTTCTTTCTCACTCTCGCTTTGGGGCTTGCCCTTCCCATGGCTGCGTTCGCCCAAGGCATGCTAAAAATTGGTACCGTCGATATGAACCGGGCCTTCAAGGAATATAACAAAACCAAGGATGCCGAGGCCAAGATCAACGACGCCAAAAACCAGGCCAAAAAAGAATACGACGAACGGGCCGATGCGTACAAAAAGGCGCTCGACGAAATCAATAACCTGAACAAGCAGCTGGACGCTCCCGCTTTAAGCGCCGACGCCAAGACGCAGAAAGCCAAGGAGCGTGACGACAAAATCGCTAACATCAAGAACATGGAACGCGAGATCAATGAGTTCCGGCAAACGCGCGAACGCCAGCTTCAGGAGCAAGCCTTACGCATGCGTGAAGGGATCGTGAAGGAAATCAGTGACGTGGTTAACGAGAAGGTGAAAGCGAACAGCATGGACCTTGTTTTCGACAAATCGGGCATGAGTCTCAATGGCGTGCCAATACTCTTGTTTGCGAAAGACAATTACGATTTCACGAACGATGTCGTCGCTGTCTTGAACAAACCGGGCCGCGCCACCAGCCTGACAACTACGGCGCCGATTCCGGCAGCTTCGGCCAGTGCATCGCCCGCGAAAAAGCCTTAATTCCAATTTTCAGATTTAGAGCAACACACGCGGGCCAAAAACTCGCGTGTGTTTTTTCGTACCCATGAAGATCGAGCGGATTTGCTTTCCCGATCTGAGGAATGCCCGACGTCGCCGCTTGGATCGACAGCTACTTTTGGTCGCCCTTTGTTTTTCTCTGTGCTGGATTCCGGCCGGGCGGGCCGACGATTGGCAATCTACTCTGACGAAGAGTCCGCCGGGTGAGTTTCCGCCCCTCCGGCCCTTGCGCGCCAAGTACACTTTCGGATGGAGTGGATTCACCGCCGCGACCGGCGAGGTGCATTTTTTCAAGTCTCTAGACAACCGTTTGCAACTGGACGGGAAAGGAGGAACGCTTGGGCTGCCGCGATTTTTGTGGAAGCTAGACGCCACCTATTCAGGCGTGACGGAAGCCGATTCGCTCCGCCCCATCGAAGTTAAACAGAACGAAGCATATCGATACAAAAAGATTGTCACTCATCTCACCTTCAAAGGTAACAGCGTAAAGAGCGATCGAATTGATGGGAACAGGCCAGAAACTCGCGACTTTAGTCTCCCGGGTTTGTTCGATCTCTGGTCGGCTATGCTGTATTTGCGCAGCCAGCCCCTCAAAGAACGAAGTGTCTATCGCACCGTCGTCTATCCGGCTAAGAACGCTTATCTCGTGACCGTCACGGTGCTCGGCCGTGAGAAAATCGCAGTTCGCGCCGGCGGGTATAATGCGATCAAGCTCGACCTGAAATTGCAAAGAGTCGGCCAGAATCTGCAGTTGGAACCTTATCGCAAATTGCGTCGCGCTACGCTTTGGGTTGGCGATGACACCGACCGAATTTTGCTACGCATCGAGGCGCAAATTTTTGTCGGCACGATTTTCGCCGAGTTGCAGTCTGTTCGTTACGAAACCCCAAAAGCCTGACGGCGCGATTGCTTGCCGCGCCGTAGCTCGGCGAAGGCGGGTCGATCTTTCCCACAAATAGGCGTCCCTATGGCCGGACCCAGTCGCCTCGTACCGGCGGGCCCAGATCGGGACGGATGCGCACACGTCGTCGCGGGGTGTAAACGGGAGTATGCGCGCCGGGTAAAAGCTCGAGCGCGGCCAGCGTCTCTAAATCCAGACGGCCGGTCACGGCCAGACCGACACGCGCTTGATATGCGCGCAGTGAGAATTCCAGATTTGGTCCGAAGACACCGGTGATTGGGTCCCGGTAAAGGCCGCGGCGGGCCAGTTCGTCTTGCGCCGAGGCGATCACAGTTCTCTGCGCATCCGCCGGGAAATTTTCGAAAGGCGTTCCGGTAAACAAGCCGCCCGGCGCGGCCGGGACCACATTGGGATTCTGTGGATATAATTGTCGGTCTTGCGGTGGAACGTTTGTGAAAGGCTGGGCCGGCGCCGGAGCTGCCTCGTCCGAATCGCGCGCGGAATCTTCACGCAAATCGGATGTGTCCGGAGGCGTAGTTGGGGCGGGCGTGATTGCTGGCGCGGGTGAAGGTTTAGATGGATTGTTCCGCAGCGAACGCAGCGTCTCATCATTGAGCTCGCCGGTGACCTGGAGACCATTGCGAATTTGATAGCGGCGAATGGCGGCAGTCGTGTCGGCGTTTTTTTCGCCGGTTACTTCGCCGTAATAGAAACCCTGGTCCTTTAACGCTTGTTGCACGGTTTCAATCGTTTGGTCGGCGTGCGCCAATGCGGTCGCTACGAGAAAGATGAAAACGGTCGTGATGTTTCTCATGTCGACATTATCTTCGACGCCATAGCGGCTTCCTTATTCGGAGCCATCCGGCACGGTGGTGGCGAGAGTCGGCTGGCGCTGCATCAAACGCTCGCGGTAGTTCAGAATGCCTTCGCCAATGGCTGTGGCCATTTGTTCACGGTAATCCTCGCTTCCGATCTTAGCGATGTCTTCCTTGTTCGTGAGGAAACCGCCCTCCACCAGGACGGCGGGATAGCGCACATTGGCGATGACAAAGAATTGTTCAGCTTTTGTTCCCCGATTCGCGGATTGTGTTCGCACGACGAGTGAATCCTGAATTAGGCCGGCCAAAGCCTGGCTTTCCGGGTTCGGTAATTCCGACGACGAGACCCGTTGCAAGAATGGAAACCACGAAACGAGCGGTGTCCCGGTCACGGTTTGATGGGCGGCGTAATAGGTTTCCACGCCGGTGGAAACCGGTTTGTTTCCTTCGTCGAAATGGATGCTCACAAAAACACAATCGCGCGCGCGGTTGGCGAGAGCGGCGCGATCGGCCAGCGAGACGTATGCATCGCCTACGCGCGTCATGAGCGTGGCCAGACCTTGAGCTTGCAACAAACGCTCGACGCGCCGCGCCACATCGAGGGTGAGATCCTTTTCCAGGATATTGCCGGACATCGCGCCGGAATCTTGTCCACCGTGACCAGGATCGAGAACCACGAGTGAAAACGGTCCTTGCGGCCGTGCCGGCGGCACGTGACTGACCCGTGGCGGCCTTGGAATCCATTCCCACCAAACGAGCGATGCCACCATCAGGATGAAGCCAAACCACGCAACTGCGTTTTGCGTCCTTCCGCCCATATCAGGTTTCTCTCCTAAAGATATTGCTCTCTCAAACCCCGATCGTTGATCGTACGTCCTCGTCAGACAACGCGCGATACCGAATCGCCGCCTTGCTTTCTCGCTCCAGAATTCCCGCTTCCACTCCGGCAGTCCCGAGTTGTTCCTGTCGATGTTTTATAACGGTGCCTTGCTCGGGAATTTCTTTTACGGCATCGGCACCGAGCGCCATATGACCTACGCTCCAGGCGTCCAAAGCAGTCGTAAGCGCCCTTTTGAAATCGCTCTCCGGCGTGTGTTGCGCCTTTAGATACGATTCCATCAAATCCGATGATTGCCGCGTGCCGCTGAGCGCAGCGTAATCCTGGTGTCGCTGCGAAAGGGTGGCCCCGTTTGTCGCAATCGCCCCGTCATATTCCACGCGCATGAACAGATCCTCTTCCGGGTTCGCGCCCACTTCGGCAAAGAGCAAGCGAGCAAGATAAGGCGCCCCGTAAATCTGCTCGAACGCGGTTTTGAGCGCGGGGCTGAGCGAATAGTGCGCCATCCGTCGCAACGAGACATCCGCGGCCGAGCGCGTGAAACCTTCCGTGCTCGCCACTTCAATCGCGGCCATGCGCAAACGCTCGATATCGCCCGGATGACCGATCGCGCCCATGGCAATCCGATTGTAAACCTCGAAGATCTTTTGGCCGGTGCGCCCAACCGTCAAAAACAAAATGCCACCGCGAAACGAAACCGCCGCGATCGGATTCCCCGACGCTAGTTGCGTTTCGATGTACTCGCGCCGGTTCGCGATCGCTTCTACCCAACGATACGGCTCTTCGATCATGCCACCGATTTCTTGAAGACCGCCGCGATCTTCTCGTCGGGCAGCGTCGTGATGCCTTCCTTCGAGACCACTTTAATAAGTGGATAGATTTTGCCGCTGCGATCGACTCCGCCCGTGGCCGTGTCCGATTCGGCCGCGGTGTCGAGCGCGCGCAACGCCACCGTTATGGCTTCTTCCTCGCTCCGTTTCTGGAGCGGTCTCTCCCCCCAGTTGTTTTCGTAATGCAAAATCCCGCGTACCGCCGGCGATCCCGAGCCGGTCGCGGCGTAATCGGTCACTTCAAATTGCGCACCCATGGCGTCGTAAAAATAGAGGCGCGCCCCAGGTTTCGCGTTCGTGTCGTAGGTCGCGAAAATCGGAACCACCATTCCGACCCCTTGCATGGCGAAGCCGAAGTTATCGCGCAGCAACTTGGAGAGCGCGCGAACTTTTCCGTCCACACTCATCTCCTGCAATTGCGTGCGGCGAAAATATTGAAAGGAATGTTCGAGCACGCGTGCCATCTCCCAGGCCGTCGCCGGCACGCCCGCGATCGCCATGATCGAATGCCGATCGATCTCGAGCACCTTGTCGGCGCGATCGAAGACCACGGTGTTGCCGGAGGTCGCGCGACGATCTCCCGCCACGAGAACGCCGCCGCTAAACTTGAAGGCGAGAATTGTGGTCGCCTCGGTTGGCTTCCAGTTTTGACCGCGTTGATCGTTTGCGCGGTTTGCAAGATCGACAATCGCCGGTGCGCCCATCAATCCCTTGCGTCGCAGCAGCGCAGGGAAGTCTTCGCTCGCTCCAGACAATTTCTGGTCAAGCGCCACGAGCGGCGGCTCCATTATTGACCCGTGCGCTGGCGATAGCGCTTCGATTGGTTGGGGTCGACCTTCCGCATTTTCTTTAGGAGATCCTTCGTGTCCGGCCGCGAAATGTCCGGAGAACGCGGCCCGTCGCCATCGCCCTGCTTCGGACCCCAAGGGACGGGATCATGTGGCTTTTGAATGCGCTCCGGCATATACAAAAAAACTAAGGGAAAACGCCGAGAAGGCAAGCGAGCCCACCGGTTTCCGCAGCGCACTTGCCAGAAAAAGCCGTAAATGGCAAAATCACTAGGCGATGAAACTCCTTGGCCTCAGCTTGGTTGCGCTTTTTCTCGGCTCAAATCTTTTTGCGCAAACTTTCGGCCCCACTCCCGCGATGTCGCCGCCCGATTCGGCCCAGCTGCAAACGCTCATCAGAAAACTCGACGAGCAAAACGTCAAGATCGACATGCTCTCGCAACAGATTCTCAAACTCGAACAGCAGATCGCGAATACGCGTCCCGGCGTGATGGTCGGTGAAAGCACGCCGTCACCGACGACGACGGCGCCAACAACTAGCGGCGCGGCTGTCACCGCATCGGCGCAACCGACAAACGGTGGCAGCACCCACACCGTGGCGCGCGGCGAAACGCTCACTTCCATCGCCAAGATGCACGGCGTCACGGTGAGCGATTTACAGAAATACAATCACATCGAAAATCCGCTAAAGTTGCAAGCCGGCCAGACAATTATGATCCCGGCTTCACCGGCGCCGAGCGCTTCCCCCTCAGCTTCTCCGAGTAATTGATGGACGATCCGCCGCGGCGGATTAGATCGACAATCGCTCTTCGGGCGTGAAGACAGGCGGCTCGACGAGCTCGCCCTCCTCCGGCTTTAAAGATTCCGGTCGCGTCTCGAGCAAACTTTGCTCGCATAACCGCGCGTATTTGCCGCCGAGGGTGAGAAGCTCATCGTGTTTGCCGCGCTCAATGATCTGGCCGCGATCGAGCACGAGAATTTGATCCGCGCGCACGATTGTCGAAAGCCGATGCG
>WNFR01000829.1_pt1 | contig 31578 bp, 25 predicted proteins | sample 5400221 | NCBI WGS metagenome assembly WNFR01 (sample SAMN13153357, study PRJNA577476) | soil metagenome | isolation source: 40 cm soil under Madrone tree | place: USA:California | collected 2016-06-14
AGCAGCGCCGGAAAGACCGTCCGCCAGTAGGCGACCTCGTCGGCCCGGACGCGCAGCGCGAGCACGAAGCCGAGCGCGACGATCACCGGTCCGCCGGTCAACAGCCACCGCGGCCCCACTCGCTCCGACCACCGGCCGACGGCGCGCGACGCGAGCCCGACGGCGAGCGGTAACGGCAAGACCGCGGCGCCGGCGGCCGTCGCTCGATAGCGCCCGACGCGCATCAGCACGAACGGCAACAGCACGAGAATCGCCGCGAGCGCCGCATAGAGAAACAGCGTGAGGAGCGTCACGCCGAGGAACGTCCGACGCGCGAAGAGCGTCAGCGGCATCATGGCCTCGTCGCCGCGCCGCCATTCGACGCCGGCGAACGCCGCGAGCGCGAGCAAGCCGGCGGCGACCGCGCCGGTGACCCAGGCGTCGCCGCCGCCGCGCGCGGGGAGCGCGGTCAGGCCCCAGGTGACGGCCGCGAGCCCGCCCGTCGCGAGCGCCGCCCCGGGCCAGTCGAGCACGGCCACGACCGTGTCGTCGCGGCTCTCCGCGACGTAGGTGACCGCGAGCCACACCGCCGCCGCGGCGATCGGCACGTTGAGGAGGAAGATCGCGCGCCAGCCGACGTGGTCCACGAGCCAGCCGCCGACGACCGGACCGAGCGCGCCGGCGATCGCACCGGCGGCCGCCCACGTCCCGATGGCGCGGCCGCGCGCCTCGCCGGAGAAGGTGCCGAGCAGGGCGAGGCTGTTCGGCACGAGCAACGCCGCGCCCGTCCCCTGCAGCGCACGCGCGGCGACGAACATCGGCAGACTCGGCGCCACGGCGCAGATGATCGACGCGACGGTGAACGCCACGAGGCCGAGCAGAAACATGCGGCGGCGCCCGAAGCGATCGCCGCTCGCGCCTCCGAGCAGCACCAGCGCCCCGAGCGGCAAGAGATACGCGTTGACGATCCACTGCGCGTCTGCGAGCGAGCCCGCGAACGCACGCTCGAGCGTCGGCAAGGCGACGTTGACGACCGAGCCGTCGATGAACGCGACGCTCGAGCCGAGGATCGTCGCGACGAGCGTTGCCGACGGATGCGCGACCGTCGTGCCGCGGGCGGTCGAGACCGTCCCGGCGTCACACGGCGCGGGTAGCGCGGCGCTCATGGCTCACCATACACGACGGCTGGTCCGTGCAGCACGTTGGCTCGACGGCGCCGCTTGGAGTAGCGTCTCGTCGGCGAGCGGCCGAAACCGCCCAGAGGAGAGAGGAATGGTCGACGAAAACGAAAAGCTCGTCCGCGTGTTCTACGAATCGACCGCCCCGGGACATCGCGAGCGGCTATGGGCGATCCAAGCGCCGCACGTCGTCTACGACTTGCCCGAAGGCATGCCCGTGGGAGCCGGACACTTCGCAGGTCTCGAAGACATCCTCGAGCGGTTCCTCACGAGCTTTTACGGCGCCCTCGACGTGCGCTTTCTCGCCGACGAGTTCGTCGCCGCGGGCGATACCGTCGTCGCGATCGGACGCATAAAGGGGAAGACCCGCAAGGGTTCCGTACCCGTCGACGTGCCGTTCGCCCACGTCTGGACCGTGAGCGACGGGAGCCTGCGCCGCATGCGCGCGTTCACCGACACCGCAGTCCTGGCCCGCGCGTTGGCGAGCGAGCGCGCCAGCTGACGACTGCGATCCCGACACCGCGCGCGACCGACACCCCCGGCGCGCGCGTCTCCGCTTGGACGCCGCTGCACCACCCGGTCTTCCGCGCGCTGTGGCTCGCGTCGTGCGCGTCGAATATCGGCACCTGGATGCACGACACGAGCGCGGTGTGGCTCATGACGAGCCTCGCGCCGTCGCCGCTCATGGTGTCGCTGATGCAAACGGCGACGACCCTGCCCTTCTTCCTGCTCGCGCTCCCGGCGGGAGCGCTGGCGGACATCGTCGACCGCCGCAAGCTCCTGATCGCGACGCAAGTCTGGATGCTCGTTGCCGCGACCGCGCTCGGCGTCGTGACGGTGCTCGGGCTCGTCGGCCCTTGGATCCTGCTCGCGATCACGTTCCTCATCGGCCTCGGCAACGCGCTCAACTCGCCGGCATGGCAAGCGATCACCTTCGAGCTCGTGCCGCGACACGAGCTCGCGGGCGCGGTCGCGCTCTCGGGCGTCTCCATCAACGTCGCGCGCGCGGTGGGGCCGGCCCTCGGCGGCGTCCTCGTCGCAGCGATGGGCGCCGGCTGGGTGTTTCTGCTGAACGCCGCGTCGTTTCTCGGCGTCGTCGCCGTGCTGGTGCGCTGGCGGCGTGAGGCGGCGACGGCATCGCGGTTGCCGCCGGAGGACGTGCCGGGGGCCATGCGTGCCGGCGTGCGCTACATTCGCCACGCCGCGCCGTTTCGCTCCGTGCTCATCCGGACCGCGAGCTTCGTCGTGCCCGCGGCCGCGCTCTGGGCGCTCCTGCCGCTCTACGCACGCCACACTCTCGGCCTCTCGGCGACCGGCTACGGTCTGCTGCTCGGATGTCTCGGCAGCGGCGCGATCATCGGCGCGCTCGTCTTGCCACGACTGCGCGATCGCCTCACGAGCGACCACCTGGTCGCGACGGCGACGGTCGGGTTCGCCGCGGCCTCGGCGTCGGTGGCGGCGGCGCGCGTGCCAGTCGTCGCCGGCGCGGCGCTCTTCGTCGGCGGCGTGGCGTGGATCACCGCGATGTCGACGCTCAACGTCGCGGCGCAGAACGCGGTCCCCGCCTGGGTCCGGTCACGCGCGCTCGCCGTCGGGATGCTCGCGGTCCAAGGCGGATTGGCCGTCGGCAGCCTCCTCTGGGGTGTCGTCGCCGAGCACGCGAGCATCCCGGTCGCGCTCGTGGCCGGCGCCGCGACGCTCGTCGGCGCCGCGGCGCTGACCCGCGGGTTCGAGCTCCACGGCATCTCGAATCTCGATCTCAGCTCCGACCCGCGCTGGACGTTGCCGCAGATCGTGTGCGAGCTCGACGGCGACGAAGGTCCGGTCCTGGTCACGCTCGAGTACCAGATCGATCCCGCGGACGAGGATGCGTTCCTCCGCACGGTTCGGTATCTCGAGGCGATACGCCGGCGCGACGGCGCGATCCGCTGGAACGTCTACCAGGACGCCGCCGATCCGGCGCGCTGGGTCGAGACCTTCGTCGTCGAGTCGTGGCTCGAGCACCTCCGCCAGCACGAGCGGGTGACCGCCGGCGACCGCGTCGCGCTCGACGCGGCCGCGCGCTTCCATCGCGGCGGCGACCGACCGCTCGTACGCCATCACATCGCCGGCCGTTAGCGCCTCATTCACGCCACTGCATGGCGGCGACGACCTCGTCGGTACGCAGACCGGCGTGGCGCCGTTCCCTCGCGTGTCACGGCTGCGCGCGCCGGCCGTCGCCGTCGAGGCGCAGACTGCGTATCTGATCCTTCAAGCCGGGGATGAGCGGCGGCGCGACGCTCAACGAGCGGAAGCCCATCGCGAGCAGCCGCGGCAGCAGCTCCGCGCGGCCGGCGAGCTCGCCGCAGAGCGTGAGCGGCAGATCGCCCGCGTCGCCGACGACGATCGCGAGCAGCCGCAAGAGCGCCGCGTGCGCGTCCTGGAAGTATTGGTTGACGTTCGGATCGTCGCGCCCGGCCGCGAACGTGTATTGCGTCAAGTCGTTCGTCCCGACGCAGAGGAAGTCGACGTGCCGGGCGATCGCCGGCACCGCGAGCGCCGCCGCGGGCGTCTCGATCATGGCGCCGAACAGCGGCCGCCTCGCCGCGCCGAGCGCGGCGCACGTCTCGTCGAACGCCCGGCGCGCGGCGGCGATGTCGTCCTCGAGCGTGACCATCGGCACGAGCACACGGACGGTTTGCGTCTGCGCCAAGCGGATCAGCGCGCCCAGCTGCGTGCGGAAGAGCGCCGGGTGCTGCAGCAGCAGTCGGATGCCGCGCACGCCGAGCGACGGGTTCGTCGCTGCGGGCAACCGCAGGAACGTGAGCGGCTTGTCGCCGCCGACGTCGAGGAGACGGATCGTCACCGGCTTCTCGCGCAGCGCCGAGGTCGTCGCTTGCAGCTCGGCGAGCAGCTCGTCCTCCGTCGGCGGGAGCTCGCGGCCGAGGTACAGCTGCTCGATGCGAAAGAGTCCGACGCCGTCGGCGCCGTTGTCGACGGCGAGCTCGACGTCCCGGCGGGTTCCGAGGTTCGCCTCGACGCCGATCAACGTGCCGTCGAGGGTGCGCGCCGGCTCGCGGCACTCGCCGCGGCAGCGCGAGAGCGTCGTGCGATATTCGAGGGTGCGCCCGCGGAACTCGGCACGCGTCAGGTCGTCCGGAGCGACGATCACCTCGCCGCGGTAACCGTCGACGAGCACCTCGTCGCCGTCGCGGACGCGGTCGAAGATTCCGGCGACGGAGACCGTCGGTATGCTCTTCTCGCGTACGAGCAGCGCCGCGTGCGAGGCTTCGCCGAGCGCGTCGACGAGAATCCCGCTCACTCCGCGCTCGGCGAGCGCGATCACGTCCGACGGCAGCACCCGCCGCGTCGCGACGACCGCGCCCTCCGGCACCCGCACGAGGGCGTACGGGTCGTCGCCTTCGAGATGGCGGAGGACGCGTCGGCCGAGATCGGCGACGTCGTCACCCCGCTCCTGCAACGTGGCGTTGGCGAGCGATCCGAACTTGTCCGCGAGTCGGCGAAACACGCGCCGCACCGCGCCGACGGCGTCCAGATCGGAGGTGCGGAGCTCCGTCTGCAGCTCGCCCGAGGTGAGCACGCCGTCGAGCATCAGTCCGTGCGCGCGGAAAACGTCGGCGATCCCGGCCCCCACCTCGGTCTCGAGCCGACGCGCAGCGTCCTCGAGATCGGCGCGGGCGCGGAGGAACGCCGCCTCGATCCGCGCCCACTCGCGCTCCGGATCGGTGCCGTCGCCGCGACGCGAGGGACCGCGACACTCGAGGATGTCGCCGACCAGCGCCAGCGTACCCATCGCGAGCCCGGAGGCGATCGGCGCGCCGGTGAGCCTCATGCCTCGGAGGCATACCCGCGAACTCGCATTGAATCTACCCGAGCGTACGTCTGCCGTGCTTGCGTCAACGATGGCAGTCGGCCAAGCGTCGAGGGCCGCGGCGGCGCTGATGGCACGCGCCATCGCCGGAGCCCCCGCTACGGAAAGGAGCCTCATGGCGAAGAAGGCGACCGAAACAACGCGCGACTCGATGCGCGACGTCAGCGGCGCGGCACGCCGTATCCGCGTGACGACTCTCGTGCTCCTGCTGTCCGCGTCGGCGACGATCGCTCCCGCGTCCGGGGGCACGATGGCGCACGCATCCGCGGGCACGATCGTCGCCCGCGACGCCGACGTCGAGGGCGTTCGACTCCACTACCTGACTGCCGGCGCAGGCCCGACCGTGGTTCTGCTGCACGGCTACACGCAGACGTCGCGCATGTGGAGACCGATCATTCCGCTGCTCGCCGAGCGCTTCCGGGTGATCGCCCCGGATCTGCCGGGCATCGGCGACTCGGCGATTCCGGCGGACGGCCTCGAGATGAAGACGGCCGCCCGCCGCATCCACGCGCTCGCGCGCTCGCTCGGCGTCGAGAAGGCGCGCGTCGTCGGCCACGACATCGGCTTGATGGTCGCCTACGCCTACGCCGCGCAGTTTCCCACGGAGACCGAGAAGCTCGTGCTGATGGACGCCTTCTTGCCGGGCGTCGCGGGATGGGAGGCGGTGTACGACGATCCCAACACGTGGCACTTCCGTTTCCACGGTCCGACACCTGAAGCGCTGGTCCGCGGACGCGAGGGAACGTATTTCGCCTACTTCTGGAACGATCTCGCCGCGGACAAGACGCGCTCGCTTCCCGACGCCGATCGCACGGCGTACGTCGCCGCGTATTCCCGACCGGGGCGCATGCGAGCGGGCTGGGCGTACTTCGCCACCTGGCCTACGACCGCCAAAGAGTTCGCCGAGTTCGCGCGCACCCAGCTGGCGATGCCCGTGCTGACGATCGCCGGCGACAAGGCATCGGGCGACGTGCTTGGCCGCCAAGCGAAGCTCGTCGCGAGCGATGTGACGGCCGTCGTCCTGAAAGACACGGGCCACTGGGTGCTGGAAGAACGCGCCAAAGAGACGACCGACGCGCTGGTGAAGTTTCTGTGAGCGCCTCGGACGCTCGCGGCACTCGGCACGTCCCATCGACGTGCCCTTCCGCGACGCGCGTCAGTTGTCGCCTGACTCGGAGCGATGCACCGGCGCCGCAAGGCGGTCGCGGACGGCGTCGCGGATCGGCCGCTGAAACCACCGCAGCGCGCGGTGTCGTAAGACGCGTATCGTCCGCGTGAACGCCGTCGGGTCGCGATCACGCTTGCCGGATTCGTTCTCGCGCATACCTCCAGCGTACGCCGATGCGAGGGCGACGCCATCGCCATCGACGGGAGGACGCCCACCCACGACAGGTGAGTTGGGAGGCCACAAATACGAGATGCGCGTTCACCTCCGCCTACGGCGTCGACGACAACGGGCTCGTATCGATCGGCGTCAGCGCGTCGTGCGACGGGCGAAGACCCGCGGACGGCGGCGGCGACGGCGCGACCCTTCCTTCTGCCGCTTGGCCGCGAGCTCGATGAGCACCTGCTGGCTCGACGCGCCGTCGTCGGCGGTCCAGCGCGGGACGTAGCTCCCGTCCGCTTGCATCGCCCACGAGCCGCGTCCGGGCGCGAGCTGCGCGTCCAACATCGCCCGCAGCTCCTCGCGCAGCGCCGCGTCGTCGACCGGAACCACGATCTCGACGCGGCTCTCGAGGTTGCGCTTCATGCAGTCCGCGGAGCCGATCAGGTACTCCTCGTCGCCGCCGTTGCGGAAGTAGTAGATGCGGGAGTGCTCGAGGAAGCGGCCGATGATGCTGATGACGCGCACGGTCTCGGAAAGCTCGGGGACACCCGGGCGGAGCCGGCACGTGTCGCGCACGATGAGGTCGATGCGGAGGCCGGCGCGCGCCGCCAGGTAGAGCGCGCGCACCAGGTCGACGTCCTCGAGCGCGTTCATCTTGAATTGGATGTGGCCCTTGCCGTCGCGCGCGTGCGCGGCGATCTCGCGCTCGATGCGGGCGAGGAGCGCCTTCTTCAAGTGCGTCGGCGCGGGGAGCAGCTTCTGGTACGCGCGCTTCGGACGGTAGCCGGTCGTCAGATAGTTGAAGAGCTCGGTCAGGTCCTGGCCGATGAGCGGATCGCAGGTGAGGAGCCCGAGGTCGCTGTAGATGCGCGCGGTGCCGGGATGGTAGTTGCCGGTGCCGATGTGCGCGTAGCGGCGGAGCCCGTCGTAGTCCTGGCGCACGACGAGCAGCACCTTGCAGTGCGTCTTCAGGCCGACGACCCCGTACGTGACGTGGATGCCGAAGTCCTCGAGCCGGCTCGCGAACGCGATGTTCGCCGCCTCGTCGAAGCGCGCCTTCAGCTCGACGACGACCGCGACCTGCTTGCCGGCGCGCGCGGCGTCGCAGAGATAATCGAGCAGCTTCGAGTCGGCCGAGGTGCGGTAGAGCGTCATCTTGATCGCGCGCACCTTCGGGTCCTGGCTCGCCTCGCGCAGCACGCGCTCGACCGACGTCGCGAACGACTCGTACGGATGCTGCAGCAGGATCGCGCCCGCATCGCGGACGATGTGGAACACGCTGCGACGCACGTCGAGCAGGCGTGGATGATCGACCGGGTGGTGCGGCGGATCGCGCAGCGCCGGCTCCGGGAGCGCGGCGAGCTCCGCGAGGTCGCGGAGCGCCATCATCCCGTCCACCTCGAACGTGTCGACGCGCTCGTCGAGGCCGAACTCCGACGCGAGCATGCCGCGGTGCGCGGCGGTCATGCCGGCGCTCACCTCGAGGCGCACCGTCGGCGCGAGACGCCGGTCGCGGAGCTCCGACTCGATCATGGCGAGCAGATCGTCGGCCTCCTCCTCGTCGCGCTCGGTGTTGGCGTTGCGGGTCACGCGGAAGCTCTCGCAGGCGTCGATCTCCATCGCCGGAAAGAGCAGATCGAGGTTGTGGGAGACGATGTCCTCGAGCGGCACGAGCTCGGTGCCGTCGGCGGTCGGGAAGAACCGCGGGATGCCGGCGCCGACGGGGACCTTCACCCGCGCCAGCATCTGGTCGGAATCCTTCGGGTAGCGGACCGTGACCAGCAGGTTGAGCGACAAGTTGGAGATGAACGGGAACGGATGCGCCGGATCCATGGCGAGCGGGGTGACGAGCGGGAACACGTTGCGCATGTAATGATCGCGCAGCGCGGCCTGCTCCGCCGCCGAGAGCCGTTCGTACGCCGTGACGCGGATGTCGTGGCTCGCGAGCTCGGCGAGCAGCTCGACCACGAGCGCCCGTTGCAGCTGCTCCTGCACGCGGATCTCGGCGCAGCACGCCGTGATCTGCTGCTCCGGCATACGGCCGTCGACGGTGCACTCGCGGAAGCCGGCGGCGACTTGCTGCTTCAAGCCGCCGATGCGCTTCATGAAGAACTCGTCGAGGTTGGCGGCGGTGATGGCGAGGAATTTGAGCCGTTCGAGCACCGGCGTGCGGGAGTCCTGCGCCTCGTGCAGCACGCGGCGGTTGAACGCGAGCCAGGTCAGCTCGCGATTGAGATACAGCTCCGGCACGTCGAGGGCGGGTGTCGCCGGGGCTGCGGTGCCGACGATCGCTGGCGCGTCGGTGGATGGTGCCGGCGCGCGCGACTCGGACATCCGCTCGGCATCGAGGCGAATCACGGTCATCGCGAGGCGTGTTCGTAGCGAACCGGCGCGATCTTCGCCAGTACTTTTTTACCGGATGCGGACGGAAATCCCCTGGACGGCGTTGTTCCCGTAGCCGAGGCGATTCCACTCGGGCTCGAGCGGCTGCGCGCGACCCGCGAGGTCGGTCGCACGCGCGCGGATCGTGGTGGCGCCAGGCCGATCGAGGCGCGCGATCAGCTCCCACCATTGCCAGCGCCGCCGGCTGCGCTCGCCGACCATGCGCGTGGGCTGCCACGGATCGCCGTCGACGCTCACCTCGACGCGCGCGATCGGCGCCGCGCCGGACCACGCAACACCGCGAATCGCCAGCTCGCCGGCGGCGATCTCCGCGTCGGCTTTCGGCTCGGTGATGAGCGCGCGCACGCGCTGCAGCGCGACCGGCTCGCGGACCACCGTGCCGTCGCGCTGCCACTCGAAGAAATACGTCTCGCTCTGATAGTGGCCGGTGAAGGGCCGGTCGATAATCTCGATGTCGGTCAACCATTTGACCGCGGCGACCCCGTACCAGCTCGGGACGATGAGACGCAGCGGGCAGCCGTGCTGGATCGGGAGCGCCTCGCCGTTCATCGCATAGGCGAGGAGCGGCTCGAACTCGCGCGCGTCGTCGAGGGTGAGGCTGCGCTCGAACTGGACCGCGTCGTCTCGGCCGGGCAGCGTACCGCCATCGGCGCCGCGGAACACGACCTCGCGCGCGCCGGCGCGGATCCCGGCGCGATCGAGGACCTCGACGAGCGGAACGCCCGTCCATTCGGCCGTGCTCACCGCGCCGAGCTCCCATTGCTCGCCGGGCACGCGCGGCTCGAGCCCCGATCGGCCGTTGCCGGCGCATTCCAGGGTCACGACCGTCGTCCGCGACGGCATCGTGGTGAGCTCGCGCAAGCTCAGCTCGAGCGGCCGATCGACGAGCCCGCGCACGCGCAACCGCCAGGTCGTCGGATCGAGGTTCGGGATCTGGAAGTGATTGCGGACGTAGAAGTGCGCGTTCGGCATGACGACGCCGCCGATCAGCGCCGCGACCGACGTCTCGCAATTCAGCGGATGCGCGCGATGCACGACGAGGCCCGAGTCGATCGCGTGCTGACACGCGTCCTCGGGATCGAGCGCGGGCACGACGTCGTCGACGACGGGCATCGGCGCCGCACAGCCGCCGCTCGCGACGATCCGGGCGCACGTCGACGCCGGATAGACGTCGACGGTTCCCGCGCGCGCGAACGGCGCCATGAACCCGCGCACCCGCTCCGCGTCGTCCGACTCGACGATCATGTAGAGCGTGTGCTCGCCCTTGACGACCGCCTCGCCATGAATCGCGACGCCGTGCTGCCGCACGTTCGGCCGGCTGAGATAGTTGAGGAGCGTCGCGCCCATGTAGGGGTCGGTCGCCGGGCAGTGATCGGGATCGTGCTGGTGACGGACGATGAACAGCGCCATGGCGTGGCAGTACACCAGATCGCGGTCGGCGCGGAAGCGCCTCTTGCAACAATCGCACCCGTGCGGTCCAGTCGTACTCCGGAGCGACGAAGGGAGATCGCGTCGCTGCGAAGGAGGATCGGCATGCGTGATGCGACGAAGTTCGGCGCCGAGACGACCGCGAGTGAGGTCGCCGACGGCATCGATGTGCGGGGGAAGGTCGCGCTCGTCACCGGCGGGTCGAGTGGCCTCGGACAGGAGACCGCGCGCGTGCTCGCCGACAGAGGCGCGCACGTGATTCTCACCGCGCGCGACGTGCCGAAAGGCGAGGCGGTCGCGGCCGGCATCCGCGCCTCGACGGGCAATCCGCGGCTCGAGGTCGAGGAGCTCGAGCTCGGCTCGCTGAAGGATATTCGGGGTTTTGCATCGCGCTTCCTGGCGCGCCACCCTACGCTGCACGTCCTCGTCAATAATGCCGGCGTCATGGCGTGCCCGCAGTCGAAGACCGCGGACGGCTTCGAGCTGCAGTTCGGCTCGAACCACGTCGGCCACTTCCTCATGACGTGCCTCCTCGCCCCGGCGCTCCTCCGCGGCGCGCCGAGCCGCGTCGCGTCCGTCAGCTCGCGCGGCCATCACATGTCGCCGGTCGTGTTCGACGACATCCAGTTCGAGCGCCGGCCCTACGACAAGTGGCGCGCCTACGGCCAGTCGAAGACTGCCAACGTGCTCTTTGCCGTCGGGCTCGAGCGGCGTCTCGGCGCGCGCGGCGTGCACGTCAACGCGCTGCACCCGGGCGGCATCATGACCGAGCTCAGCCGCCACCTCCAGCCCGAGGACCTGGAATTCCTCCGCACGCGCACACGCGGGATGAAGTTCAAGTCCGTCGAGGCCGGCGCTGCGACGTCGGTATTCGCCGCCACGGCGCCGGAGCTCGAGGGCCGCGGCGGCCTCTATCTCGAGGACTGTCACGTCGCGGCCGTGAACGACGCGCCCGACGCGCTCGACGGCGTCAAGTCGTACGCGCTCGATCCGACGAACGCCGAGCGTCTGTGGGAGGTGTCGGAGAGCCTCGTCGGCGAGCGCTTCGCGTTCAGCGCGTAGTCGCGACGCCGCGTCGGCCGTCTGAGCTTTTTCGCCACGCGTCCACCGACACTCGGCCGGGACCCGCGACGGCCAGAAACAGCGACACGAACATCTGCGCGAACTCGGAGCGCACCTCGTGCAACACCGCCCAGAATCCCGTCTGCGGCGGGACGGGAGGCAGCGGCAGCGGTGACGTCCCGAGAAACATCGAGATCTTCGTCGACAGCACGGCGACGATCATCTCGCCGACGAAGACGATTCCGACGAGGCGGGTTTGCAGGCCGGCCAGCAGCAGCGCGCCGCCGACGATCTCGATCATCGCCACGAGATCGGCGGTCGGCCCCGGAAACGGAAAGCCGAGCTTCGTGAACCGCCCGACGCCCTGAGTGGCGAAGACGAACTTCATGACGCCTTCCCAGAGAAACACCGACCCCGCCATCAGCCGCAGGAGCGCCGTCGCCTTCGGCCCGTCGACGGGTACGTCCCAGAGCCACTCCCACCAACCCGTCAACGCACCTTCGGGTTTCGGCAGTGGGTCAGTTTGCTCGGGTGGGACTGGGACAAGTTGCGAGCGAGACGAGGCGCGAGGGAAGCGAGCAGCGCAGGCGTAGCGGGAGCTACGCCGAGCAGCGGAACGACCGAGCAACGAAGTATCGCGACGCAAATTGGCCCAGTACATTGCGTTCTTCATTTCCCTCTCCTCAGTTGCCGAGATAGACGTCCGTTGCGTGCGCCTCGATCCAGTCGATTTCCGCGTCGAGACGCGCCAGCGCTGCGCTGATCATCTGCGGGCCGACCGTCGCGGGCACCGCACCGTCGTAGACCCGTGGTGGAACGTCGAACGACGAGACGCTGACACGCAGCCAGCCGACCGCTGCGCCGTTCGCATCACGGAGCTCGGCGCGGTACACGCCGCGCACGTCGAGGTTCGTCACGACGGCAGGACCGAGAACCGGTGCAGTGCGTCTCCCATCGATGCGTGCGAAGACGTCGGTGCGGAAGGCGGACGATGCGTCAGCGGGCCGGAACGCGAAGCGAATCGCGCCGTGATCCCAGTAGACGTCGACACCGCCTTCATCGCCAGCCGCAGCCCGGTTTCCGCCCTCTTGAACGACGAGGCCGCGGTGGTCGCGGTACGCGGCGAACGGCACCGGTGAGTCCACATGCGGCGCGGCGCCGGCAGGCGACACGCTCGCGACCGTCACCGCCAATACGCAGAGTGCGGCAGCCCTTCGTTTTCTCGTTGTGTTCTTCATCGCATCCTCCGTCATCCATATGACTCTCGGCAGAAGCGATTATTCCCGCCGCAAGCCCGGAAAGGCGCGCGGGAATAACCTCACCGCGACGAGAGTCGTCTGATGACGGCTCGTGAGGTCGTGTGCATCGCGCTCTTCGTCATCGGCGACGTCGTGCCGGCAGGCGCGGACTGGCGAGACCACGTCACGTTGAGCGCCCAAGACCGCGCGCGCGCCGAGCTCGTCGACTACTTCCGTCCGCCGCCCGGCGCAGCGTCCAGCGACGCGCACCGCTATGCATTCTACGCCAACCAGCTTCGCGCCGGGCTGCGGGTGCTCTTTCCACACGTCGATCTCGGCGTCGAGATCCAGGATACGCGGCTGGTGCACTTGCCCGACGACGCGAGCCTGGGGCCGCCGATCGGGAATCTCGGTCCCGGCGCCATCTACTTCGCGCACACCCGCGATCGCGATCAGGGCGAGCCGTTTTTGAAGCAAGCGCATCTGACGCTCCGTCGCAGTGGGATCTCGGTCGAGGTCGGGCGCTTCGAGTACCGCGACGGGCTCGAGACGCTGCCGGGCGACCGGACGCTGCTCGCTTTGAAACGAACGCGCATCGCCGAGCGGCTCGTCGGTCCGTTCGGCTACACGCACGTCACCCGCAGCTTCGACGGCACCCGACTCACCGTCGATCGCGCCGATTGGAACGCGACCGCGTTTGCGACCCGCCCGACCGCCGGAGGCTTCGAGGTGAGCGCGAATCGCGAGATCGACGGCGTGAGCCTCGCCGGAATCGCGCTCACCGCGAAGCGACTGCCGCACGCCCCGCCCGCCGACGCGCGGCTCTTCTATCTCTATTACGAGGACGACCGTCGGAGCGCAGTGAAGGTGGACAACCGGGCGCCGGCGCTGCGCGCGGCCGACACGCACCACATCGGCGTGCACTCGTTCGGCGCTCACGCGATGACCGTCGTCGACGCCGGGCCCGGCGCGTTCGACGCCCTGGTATGGGCCGTTCTGCAACGCGGCACGTGGGGCGCCCTCGATCACCGGGCGTGGGCGTACGCGCTCGAGGTCGGGTACCAGCTGCCGCGCGTGCCGACGGGTCCGTGGCTGCGCGCCGGGTACGACCGCTCCTCCGGCGACGCCGATCCGGGCGACGGTGACCATCGCACGTTCTTTCAAGTCCTGCCGACGGCCCGTATCTACGCCCAGTTTCCGTTCTACAACTTGATGAACGACGAGGATCTCTTCGCGCAACTGATCGCGGAGCCGTTCGCCCGCGCGAGCCTCCGCGTCGACTACCATTGGCTGCGGCTCACCGAGGGCCGCGACCTCTGGTACGCCGGCGGCGGCGCGACGAACGATGACGTCTTCGGATTCTCCGGGATAGCCGCGCACGGCCGCCGCGAGCTCGCCCACGTCATCGAGTGCGGGATCGACGTGCGAGTGGTCGAGCGACTGTCCGCGAGCGTCTACTACGCGCACGCGTTCGGCCAGGGGGTCGTCGGCGCGACGTTCGCCGGCACGGACGCCAGCTACGGCTACGTCGAGCTCACACTGCGCTACTGACCGTCACGTGCTCGTCGTCGCCACTGGTGATCGTCACGTGCTGACCATCACCGTGGGGCCGACGGGCTGGGCGCCCTGCTCTGCCGGCTCGACGTTCAGGAAGAGCTGCTGCACGGGCGACGTGTAGGCGTCGACGGGGATGGTGAACTGGCTGCGTACGACGCCGTCCGCATCCGCATTGAATTGGCCGCACGGGACGCTGCCGTCGCCGATGCGCGCCCACAGACGATACACCTGACCAGGCGGCAGCGTCGGCAGGCCGCGGATCGCAACCGCGGCGCGCTTGGCGTCGAGGTCGAGCACGATGCTGCCGGCCGCCAGCGAAATGCCCGTGCCGCGGAGGGCAAACTGCTGGACGACGTTCGGCTGTTGCAGCGTCGTCGCGACGTCGCGCTGCAGCGCGAGCTCCTGTCGCACGCGATGGCCGTCCCAGGCGAGCGCGACGATGAGCAGCGCCGCGATCGATCCGACGACGCGCGCCAGCGTGACGACGCGCGCCGAGCGACGCGCTTCTCCGGGCGGTCTCCGCGCGTCGCGGATCGACGACGGCAGGGCACGCGGGTTCTCGGGCACCGCGTCCAGGATGCGCGACCGGAGGTCGGGCGGTGGCGGCGTCACGGCGGCGTAGGGAATCAGCTCGAACGTACGCCGCAGGCGGTCGAGCTCGGTTGCGAGGTCGGGTCGCTCGCGCACGAGTCGCCGCATTGCTTGCGCTTCGTCGTCCCGCAGGTCACCGAGCACGTAGCGCGTCATCAAATCCGCGAGCGCGTCCCGATCGGTGGGGTCGATCATCGGATCATCCCGCAAGCGGCGCGAGCGACTCGCGCAGGCTGAAGAGGCCGCGGCGTGCCCAGCTCTTGACGGTCCCGAGCGGCGTCTCGAGCTCGGTCGCGATCTCGCTCTGGCTGAGGCCTTTGTAATACGCCATCTCGAGCACGCGGCGCTGCATCTCCGGCAGGCCGTCGAGCGCGGACCGCACCCGTGCCGAGCACTCGGCGATCGAGAGCGCATCCAGCGGCGACGCCGCCCAGTCGTCCGCGAGCGGTTGCGCGCTCCAGCTCTCCAGAAACCGCGTCGTGCGCGTGCGGGCGCGGATCTTGTCGATGGCGCGCGAGCGCGTGAGCGTCACCAGAAAGGTGCTCAGCGAGCCGCGCGCCGGATCGTAATCGCATTTGGTACTCAACGTCACGAAAATCTCCTGCGTCAAATCCTCGGCCTCCGCCGGCGTCCCGAGAACCCGCAGCGCCAAACCATAGACGAGCCCCGCATAGCGATCGTACAACGTCCCGAGCGCGCTCGACGGATCGACGGCGAGCGCCGCGAGCAGCTCCGCGTCCGTCTTCGCCGGCGAACCGGCGGGGTCAGAGGGCGTCGCTGCCATGCTTGATGAGGGTACGCCGTACGAGGCGGATCGGATGCACGCGTCTGCCGACGTCGAGCGCGTTGCGCTCCTCGACGACTCCCTGGTTCAGGTTTCGCTCACTTACGGCCGTCGTTCGCGTCCGGAAGGACCGTCAGACCGACGAGATTGCGACTCGCAGGCACGCCGACCACGCCGAGTGCGCGGGCAGCGCCGGTCCCGAGATCGATCTCGTACAGCGTCGAGCCGCAGACGGCGAACGCGCGATCGACGCCCTTCGCGCTCACGATGTCGAATCCGGCAAGCGGTCCGAAATCGGCGCCGAGGGATCCGACGGTCACCAATAGGCCGTCGTTCGGTGGATCCTGCAGCGCCAAGACGTCGAGATCGCTGTCGATGTCGTAGAGCTTCGTCGCCGGCGCGTTCGCGACCGCGTTCGTATACGCCGCCGCGGCGATCGCCGGCCGCCTCCCGGCGTTCGCGTCCGTCGGGGCGTAGCGCAGCGGCGCGTCCACGGCGGCGGCGCCGAGATCGACGTGCACTCGCAGATTCTGGCCGTTGCCGCCGACGAGCCGGAGCCGATCCGTTTGCGGATTGAAGTCGATCCCCGACCGCGGGCCCGCGTCGAAGGGCACCGTCAACGTGCTGATCACGCGCGCGACACCCGTCGTCGGATCGATCGTGTACACGTCATTGGCGCTGCTGATCCCGTAGACGAGGCGATTGGCGGGCCGGACGTCGATCCCGATCAGGGTTCCGCGGACGCCGTGCAGGTTCGTGACGGTCGCATCGCCCGGTCGCGCGGAGTCGAAACGGACGAGCGTGTTCGCGTCGTCGAGCGCGAGGAGTTGGAAGTCGCGCGCGTCGAGCCGACTCGGCGAAGCGACCGCGAGTACCGCGGCGATGATCGACATTCCGATCCGCACGACGATGCTGCTCACTACACGTCGACGTGCCGCCCCGCCAGTGTCCCGAGTCATCCGCGTACGTACGCATCGACGTGTCGCTGCATCCGCCAACCGCACTCCGGCGTACCTCCTGCAACAACAACGGTGGGCCCGACGATCCACCAAGGAGGACACAATGCGGAACACGAGTGGACACACGAACGTGAAGGGTCGCATTCTGGCGGCGGCGCTGTGCACGCTGGTCGGAAGCGCGGGCGCGGCGCACGCTGCGTTCGTCAAAGGCACGAGCGGCGACGACGTGCTCTTCGGCCTCGACGACGACACGCAGGCGAACACGGAGATCCAGCCGCCGGGCGTCACCGCGAACCAGAGCCTCGACAAGGCCGACCTCATCGAGGGCGGCAACGGCGACGACGTGCTCATCGGCCTCGGCGGCAGCGACGTGCTGCTCGGCGGCAACGGCGACGACATCCTCGTCGGCGGCACCGAGCAGTTCGCGACGCCGAACAGCGACATGATGATCGGCGGCCCCGGCAACGACATCGCGCTCTGGCGCGGCGGCGACGGCAGCGAGGTCTTCGACGGCGGTCCCGGCAAGGCCGACGCGTTGATCTTCGGCAACATCGACCGCGACGCGAACAACATCCCGACCATCAGCGGGACGACAGGCCGCCACGCGAAGACGGGCATCCCCACTGCGGACGTCACCAGCCAGGCCGGCTTCTGCAGGCTCGAGCGCGTGCAGGACCCGGACTTCGGCTACGAGTTCCTCGTGCGCTTCTTCATCCGCGCGACCGGGAACCTCGCGGTGACCCTGCGTACGGTCGGCGTCGAGCAGGTCTTCTGCACGAGCGAAGCCGGTCGCGAGATCACGTACGCCGATCTGACCGCGCCCGATCCCGACTTCGTCGTCGTATCGCTCGACGACGTGAAGCGGATCAACCCGACGGTCGGCAAGATCATTCGCTAATCGACTCCTCTCCCCCACCCCACCCCGACACGCCGAGGCGGCCCGCTGTTCCGGCCGCCTCGGCGTGTTTCCGTCCGCTGTACATCGCTTGCATGCGTCTGTGCATCGAGTGATCGGTCGCGTTCGTTCGGCGATGCTCTAACTCACTGATCTCGCACCACCACCATCAGCTCCAGGCCACGGTACGGCTCCTGCGTTGGGCGCGTGGCATGGCATCGACGAACGCAGCAGAGGTGCTCGACACGGCTCGGCCGGAGCCCGCGAGCTGGGCGGTGATCGTCAACCGGCGGGCGCGCGTCGCAGCCGCCGCCTCGTGGTCACGCGTTGGCGAAGCGCTTCGCGACCAGCACGGATCACCGACCGTGCACTTTCCGCGCAGCCGCGACGAGACGGCATGGACGTCGTGTCGTTTGGCGCGAGGCGGGTGTACGCGCATCGTCGTTGCCGGCGGCGACGGCACCATCAACACAGTCGTCGATGCGCTCGCCGGCATCGACGTCCCGCTCGGCATTCTGCCGCTCGGCACCGCCAACGACCTCGCACGCGAGCTCGAGATTCCGCTCGACCACGAGGCTGCGGTGCAGAGGCTGACGATGGGACGCGAGCGCCGGATCGACGTCATCGAGGTGAACGCGCGCGCCTTCTGCACGGTCGGCGGTCTCGGACTGCCGGCGGCGTGCGCGCTCGCCGTCAATCGGCTGCGCACCGGGATCGCGATGCGGGCAGTCGCCGCGCGTCTTGGCACGGCCGTCTACCCGGCGGTCGCCGCTGCGACGATCCTGCGGGCACGTGCCGCGCGCCGTCTGCGCATCACCGTCCGCGGCCCGACGGGCGTCGAGGAGATCATTGATACGGTCGCGCACGGGCTCTTCGTCGCGAACCAACCCGCGCTCGCCGCCGGACTGGTGCTGCCCACGGGTTCGTCGAACGTGGACGGGATCTTCGAGCTCTGCGTCGTGCGTGCCGTCACGCGCGTGCGTCTACTCGCGGCGCTGGCGTCCCTCAAATGCGGCCGACCGGCGCCGCGCGACGTGTTCGTCGTACGCACCGCCACCGCGGCGCGCATCGAGTGTCGCGATGACGAGACCTTCTTCGGCGACGGCGATTTCCTGAGCGCGGGCCGGCAGTTCGACGTCCGCATCCGTCCCCGCGCCCTGCGCGTCATCCACTGACCATGTCGCTCGTCGCACAGACGCTCTGGCTCGCCGCGCCGGTGATCGGCGCCGGCGCCGTGCACGTCCTCGTAATCCGCCGTGGCTGGCTGCGGCAACTCGCACGGCTGCCGCTCGATGGCGGAGCCATGCTGCGCGGCCGCCGTCTGCTCGGCGACAACAAGACGCTGCGCGGCGCCGTGACGATGATCGCCGCGACGATCGGCTTCGTCGTCGTCGAGGCGGTGCTCGCGCGTCACGTCGACTGGGCGCGACGGCTGTCGCTGGTCGACTTCGATCGGGTCTCGCCGCTGCTCTGGGGCGCGCTGCTCGGGGGCGGCTACGTCCTCGGCGAGCTGCCCAACAGCTTCGTGAAGCGACGCCTCGATATCCCGCCGGGCGCACCCGCACGCGCGGGGCTCGCCGCGCTCTTCTGGCTCGTCGATCAGGTCGACAGCCTGATCGGCGTGCTCGCGCTCATGCCGCTCGTGTGGGTCCCACCGCTCGCGATCGTCGGCCTGCTCGCCGCGGTCACGCTGTGCGTGCATCCGACGATGGCGCTCATCATGGTCGCGCTCGGCCTCAAACACCGCGTGGGGTGAATCATGACGATCGCGAATCGGTTGAGCATGCTCCGCATCGCACTCGCACCGGTCCTGCTCCTGCTCGCCTCGCGCGGCTCTGCGCGCGCGTTCACCGCCTGCCTGGCCGTCGCCCTCGCGACCGACATCGCCGACGGCAAGATCGCCCGCCGGCTCGGTCAGACGTCGCTGCTCGGGGCTCGTCTCGACAGCTGGGGCGACCTGCTGCTGTTTCTCTCGCTGCCGGTCTGCGGCGTGCTGCTGCGTCCCGAGTTCGTGCGCGCCGAGGCGGCCTGGTTCGCGATCGCCGTCGCCAGCGCGTTCGTGCCGGTTGCCGCCGGCCTCTGCCGCTTCGGCCGCCTGACGAGCTACCACACGCGCGGCGCCAAGGCGGCCGCATATATGCTCGGCGCGAGCTCGCTCGTCGCGTTCGGCGGCGGTCCCGGGTGGCCGTTTCGCGTCGCCACCGTCGCGTTCGTGGGCGCGGAAGCCGAGGAGATCGCGATCACGATCGTGTTGCCGCGGTGGCACGCGAACGTCCGCTCGCTCGCCCACGCGCTCGTGCTCCGACGAGGCCGCCGATGACGCCGCGGCAACGACACGCCGAGCGTCGCACCGCCATCGCACCGCGCTGGCGATTCACCATTCTCACGCGGCTCCTTCCCGGCGTGGACGCCGAGCGCGTGTGGACGTTGCGCGACCTCTACGAGCCGCTGCCGGGCGAGGTGCTGCTCGAGCGCCGAATCGCGTCGGCTCTGGCGCGCATCTGGCCGCTCGTCCTCGTCGCGGTGACGCTCACGTTCGCGGCCGGGCTCGTGCTCGTCTGGGGCATCGGCCCGCGGCTCGGCTCTGCCGCGGCGCCGCTGGTCGCGGCCATCGTGATGCACGGCCTCTTCATCCTCGTTGCGCACGAGGCAGCACACGGCAATCTCCTGGGTCGGCCCGCCGACGACTGGCTCGGGGCGGTCGCGAGCGGTGCGCTGCTCGTCCCGTTCGTCGCGGAGACGTTCGCGCCCGTCCACCTGCGCCACCATCGCCGGACCAACCAGCGTGGGGACACGAACTGGTCGCCGTTCCGCGAGCGGCTCTTCCGCGGCTCGCGTCTCCTCTACGCATGCTACGAGCTCATTCCGCTGCTGAACGGCTTCGACCGACTGGGCCCTCGGCACTCGCGCGACCCTCGCCGCGTCGCTGCGGCATGGATCGCCGCCCTGGCGGTGATCGCGGTCTTCCGGCCGCCGTTCGGATACTGGCTGCGGGTGCTCGTCGGGCTCAACGCGGTGACCACCGTGCGGTTCTGGACCGAGCACTTCGACGTCGGAATCGGGCGCGCCGCGCACACCTATCGGTTCCCGCTGTCGTTCGGCATCGGCAATCATGCCGTGCACCACGAGGCTCCGGGACTCTGCGCGCCGGCGCTTGCGATCGGCTTGTGGTTTCGCCGCAAGGATGCCTCGGCCGCCGCGGCTCCACTGCGGATTCTTCTGTCGCGACGCTATCGCCACCTGTGCGCGCTGCACGACGAGTTCGATCCTACGGAGGGTGTTCGGCACGACGCCGTGTCGCGCCTGGTGTCGCCGCCGTCAACGCGCCCGGCGCAATGACCCAGCTTGTTCCGGGTCGACCTTGGCACGCACCGTACGGCGATCGAGGCCGAGACGGCGCGCGGTCTCCTGATAGCTGCCCGTGTCGGCGTAGACGAGCGTGCAGTAGCGCGTGAGCAGCTGATCGGCGGTGAGCGTGCCGCGGCCGATCGCGGCGAGCAGCTCGTCGCGGGAATCGGTGCTGACGCGCAACGCCGGGCGGTACTCGCGATGGATGAGCACGTTGCGGACGCACTGCTCGAGCTCGCGGACGTTGCCCGGCCACGAATAGCTCGGCCCGAGGTGGCGCTCGATCCATGCGACGACCTCGTTTGTGAGCGCGTCGGCCTCCTCCTCGCCGACGACGCGCTCCGCGAGGAAGAGGACGAGATGCGCGAGCTCCTCGGGAGCGTCACGCAGCTGCGCTGCGAGAGTCGGCGTCTCGATGACGTCGGCGCACAGGCGGTAGTAGAAGTCCTGGCGGAACCGACCGGCGGCCATCTCGGACGGAAGATCGCGATTCGTCGCCGCGACGATCTTGCCGCGGAACCGCCGCGACTTCGTCTCGCCGAGGCGCTCGAAGGAGCGGGTCTGCAGGACGCGCAGGAGCTTCACTTGGATGCTCGGATCGACGTCGCCGATCTCGTCGAGAAAGACGGTGCCGAGCGCCGAGCATTGCTCCAGCCATCCGACGCGGTCGGCGCCGGCGCCGGTGAAGGACCCGCGGCGGTGCCCGAAGAGCTCCGACTCGATCAACGTCGGCGAGAGCGCCGAGAGATTGAGCGGGTGAAACACGTCCTCATCAGACGTTGCGAAGCGCGCGCTCTGCGGGTCGAAGGGGACGTGCCGTGACAGGGCGATCGCGCGCGCAACCAGCTCCTTGCCGGTGCCCGATGCGCCGACGATGAGCGTCGTCATGTCGCCCATGCGGTCGACGAGCGCCCGGCGATAGCGGCGCACGTCGTGGGTGAAGATCGACTCCCACACGGCCGCGCGCAGCCGCGCCGCCGGCATCGAGCCGCCGATGATGTTCCAGAAGATGTGGTGGAACGCGCGGCGAACCTGGAAGAACCCCGCGAAGACTCGCGGCAGGTCGCGGCGCGCCGCGAGCTCGACGTCGGGTATCGCGAAGAGGTGCTCGGCGTCGCGGCGAAAGCCGTCCCAGATCGCGACGCGCTTCTGCGCGCCGCCGTCGACGATCAAGTGCCAGAGACCGTCCTCATAGCGGTCGTAGAGGACGTACAGCGCGACGTCCTCGAAGAGACGCAGATCCTCCGCCGATGGCCGAACGCCGTCGACGAGGCGCGCGCGCGTCGCCGTGACCAGGCGCGCGGCGATCGCAGCCAGGCGCTCGACGTTCGCGTTGTGCACCTGTCTGCCGGCGCGCAGCGTCCATACCGGCTCCGCGTCGACGAACGCGTCGCCGAGGACGGCGCGCTCGTCGGCGATACGATCGGGGAGAAAGGGATTGGTGTAGGCGAGCCGTGCGAGCGCAGCTGCCTGCACCCGCTCTTCCGGCCTGAAAAGCGCCATGTACAGCCAGTGCTCATGCCTGTGCATTCACTGTCAACTTGGAAACGTCCACTTCAGGTCCTTGTCACGGCCGGTTCCGCGATACTGTCGCGCTTCCGCGATGTTGCAGCATGCGAGCGGGGTGGCATGGAGAGTGCGATTCCGACCAGCGTCGCTGACGAGGAGACGAGCATGGAAGAGACGACCTTGCTGCGTTCACGCCGCTTTGCCCCGTTCTTCTGGACGCAATTTCAGGGGGCGCTGAACGATAACGTCTTCAAGAATGCGCTCGTGATCCTCCTCGCGTTCGGTGCCGCCGCGTCGACGCTCACGACGGACACGCTCGTGAACCTCGCCGGCGGCGTCTTCATTCTCCCGTTCTTTCTCTTCTCCGCGACGGCGGGACAGCTCGCCGACAAGTACGACAAGGCAAGGCTGATCCGGCTCGTCAAGATTCTGGAGATCGGCGTCATGACGATCGCGGCGCTCGGGTTCGCCCGGCGCAGCGTCGCCGTGCTGATGCTCGCGCTCTTTTTGATGGGCGTCCACTCGACGCTCTTCGGACCCGCGAAGTACAGCATCCTGCCCCAGCATCTGCGTGAGGAGGAGCTCGTCGCCGGCAACGCGCTCGTCGAGGGCGCGACCTTCGTCGCGATTCTCATCGGCACGATCGCTGGCGGCGTTCTCGTGAGCATCCCGCAGTGGGGGCCGACGATCGTCGCCGCGGTGACGATCGCGATCGCGGTGAGCGGATACGTGACGAGCCGTCGCGTCCCGCCCGCGCCGGCGCCGACGCCGGAACTCCGGATCCGCTGGAACCCGATCGCCGAGACCGCTCGCACGATCCGCTTCGCGCGCGAGAACCGCACCGTGTTCCTGTCGATTCTCGGCATCTCCTGGTTCTGGTTCTACGGCGCGCTCTTTCTCGCGCAATTTCCCGGCCTCGGACACGACGTGCTGGGCGGCGACGAGCACGTCGTCACCGCCCTGCTCGCCGTGTTCTCGGTCGGGATCGGCGTCGGCTGCTTCTTCTGCGAGCGTCTGTCGGACGGCAAGATCGAGCTGGGACTGGTCCCGTTCGGCTCGATCGGGCTGTCCCTGTTCGCCCTCGACCTCTTCCTGGCAACACGCGCCGCTCCGGCGGCGACGCCGGGCGCCGCGATCGTTCTGGCCGACTTCGTGCGCGGCATCCGCGATTGGCGCATCGCGGCCGACCTGGCGCTGATCGGCGTCTTCGGCGGATTCTTCGTCGTGCCGTTGCTCGCGCTCGTGCAGTGCCGCAGCGCCCCCGAGCATCGCTCGCGGATCATCGCCGCGAACAACATCATCAACGCGCTGTTCATGGTGATTGCAGCTTGTGTCGGCATCGTCCTCCGCCTGCGTGGGCTCTCGATCCCGCAGCTCTTTCTCTTCACGGCGATCGTGAACGCGTGCGTCGCCGTCTACATCTACACGCTGATCCCCGAGTTTCTGATGCGGTTCATCGTGTTCTTGCTCGTGCACACGATCTATCGCGTGCGGCGGCGCGGCACCGAGAACATTCCGGACGAGGGCGCAGCCGTCCTGGTGTGCAACCACGTGAGCTACGTCGACGCGCTGGTGATCTCCGCAGTGTGCCGGCGGCCGATCCGCTTCGTGATGGATCATCACATCTTCGCGCTGCCGGTGCTGAGCTTCGTGTTTCGTACGTCGCACGCGATCCCGATCGCGTCCGCGAAGGAGAACGCGGCGCTCAAGGAGCGCGCGTTCGACGAGGTCGCGAAGGCCCTCACCGAGGGCGAGCTCGTCTGCATCTTCCCCGAGGGCCGACTCACCGCCGACGGCGAGCTCGCGGCGTTTCGACCCGGCATCGAGCACATCGTGCACCGCACCCCGGTCCCGGTCGTGCCGCTCGCGCTGCGCGGTCTCTGGGGCAGCTACTTCAGCCGCAAGGACGGCGCCGCCATGCGGCGGCCGTTTCGCCGCGTTTGGTCGCGGATCGAGCTGGTCTGCGGCCCGCCGCTCCCACCGGACGGCGTGACGGCGCCGATGCTCGCGGAGAGGGTGCTCGCGCTCCGCGGAGACGCGCGATGATCACGCTGCTCCTGCTTCTGCTCGTGTTCGTCGCCTACGTGCTCGGCGAGCTCGCGGCGCTGCGCAAGCGCGTCGCCCACGTCGAGGAGCGCGTCGGGGTGACGCACGGGAGCCCGGCGACATCGACCGCGACCGCCCGACCTCCGATCACGACCGCGCCGCCCGCCAGCCCGGCGCCGCTGGAGCGCGACGTACGACGTCCCGTGCGCGCGCCTGCCGCGCCCGCCGCGGCACCGCCCGTGAGCGCCCCTACCGCGCCCGTGGCGCCACCGCCCGTGACCGCCGCTGCCGCACCGATCACCGTCCCGCCGCGCGCGTCCGCCGCGACGTCGCGGCCGCGTCCTTCCGAGCCGGCGCTCTCGCTCGAGGAGCGCATCGGATCGGTATGGCTCCGCAACATCGGACTCGTCCTCCTCGCCATCGGCGTCGCGTACTTCGTGAACGTCGTCCACGTGCGGTTGACGCCCGCCGAGAAGATTGCCGTTGCGTATGCGTTCGCGCTCGCCGTGTTCGCGCTCGGCGCGTCGCAGCAGCGGCGGCTCGAGCGCTTCGCCCGTCCGCTCATGATCAGCGGGCTCACGCTCGCGTATTTCGTGTCGTTCGCGGCGCACTTCGTCGCGGCGACGCGTTGCGTGTCGCTGCCGGTCGCGCTCGTCTGGATGATCGCCGACCTGGTCCCGGTGTTCGTCCTGGCGGACCGGTGGCAATCGCAGCCGGCGGCCGGGCTCGCCATTTTTCTCGGCCACGTGTCGGCATTCGTCGCATCGAACCGCGGCGACATGTCGTCATTGGCGGCGATCACGCTGCTCGCGATGCTCGCGGTCGCGCTGCACCTGCGGCACGCGTGGCCGCCGCTGTCGCTGTTCGCACTCGGCGGCTCGTACGTATCGCACCTGGTGTGGATCCTCTTCGGGCGGACGGGCGCGGGCGATGCGCTCACGGTCGACGAGCTGCGGCTGAACGTCGCGTTCCTGACGTCGTACTACGTGATCTTCGCGGCCGCCGACCTCGCGTGGTGGCAACGCGCGGGATGGCGCGCCGCGCACCACGATCGCGATGGTCTCACCGCGCGCGCGCTCGGACCGGCGAACCTCGTGGCGTACGTGGCACTGGTCTCGCTGTTCTACACGCAGACGCCGGCGGCGGCCGGCATCGAGTGGTTCTTCTTCGCGCTCGCTGCGGTCCAAACGATCATGAGGATCATCCACCGTCGCCTCGGCAATCCGGACGCGGAGCTCTACACCGCCCTCGCCGTGGTGTTCGCGACGGTCGGTCTGTGCGCCCGCGTCGACGCGATCGCGCTCAGCGAGGTGCTGGCCGTCGAGGCGCTGGTGCTTCTCGTCGCCGCGCACCGCACGCGGCTCTGGATCTTCCATCTCCTGGCGCAAGCGTCGCTGGCGCTGAACTTCGCACACTATTGGCTGCTACGACCCGCGACGGAGTCGTTCCCGACGTTTCTCGGCGGGCTCCTCATCGTCATCGTGTACCTGGTCGAAGCGAGTCTCGAAGAGCGCTGGTACGCCGAGGGCAGCGACGCGGAATGGCGCGGCGGCGCCTCCGTCGGGCCGGTGCTGCGGCCGCTCGTGCGCGCGTTCACGGCGATCTATTCGCCGCTCGCGCCGCGCCTCGCGGCGGTGCATGCGGTCGTCGGCGCGGTGATGCTCGTTCGTGAGGTCGTCTATTACTTCGGCGCGAGCGGCGCGTTGCGAGCGCTCGCGGTCGCGCTGCTCGTTCTGCCGGCGGTCGCGCGTGTCTCTCGCGGCCGCGTGCTGTTGATGGCCGCCGTCGTGGTGCAGGCGGCGGTCGCCATCGTCAGCGTCGGCGATCCCTGGAGCGCATGGGCCGCGGCGACCGCGGGGTGGCTCGCGATCCTCGGACTCGTCGTCACTGAGCCGCGCGCGGGGCGCGCGGATCTGGGCATCGTGCGGGCGCTGCTCGTCGTCGCGACGCTTGCGCTGTTTCCGCTCGCCTTCGACCTGCCGGCGCGGAATGGCGCCCTGCATCTCGCCTGGATGACGACGGTGGCGCTGGTCGCCGCGACGTATGATCGCATCGCCGCGTGGCGCGCGACCGACGACCCGTCCGCCGCGCGCCTCCGTCGCGCGGCGGCAACCGTGACGCTCGTCGTCGCCGGTCCGCTCGTGTGGGAAGTGGTCGTGTGCGCGAGCGCCAGCGCACCGGCGGCGCTCTACTGGCTGCGCGTCTGGGGCGTCGCCTTCGTCGCGGCCGGTCTCGGGCGTCGCGACGGCATCCTTCTGACGGCCGCGGCGGCGGCGATGGGCGGATCGTTGCCGATGCTCGCGCTCCCCGCATCCTTTTTCGCCGACTCGTCGCGGATCGCGACGACGCTGCGGTGGTGGCTGCCGGCGCTCGACTGGTGCGTCGCATGCGTGCTGCTCTTCGCGGCGCCGCGGCGGCTCGCCGGTTCCGTCGTCAGGACGGCGGGCGGCGTCGCGCAGGCGATCGTCGCGATCGGCGTCGCCGGCGCGGCCACCGTCGCCCTCGGCGCGCCGCCGGCGACGATCGCGGCGCTCACGCCGTGGATCGTCGCACTGGCGATCGGCTTCGCGAGCGAGGAACGCGCGGGGCGCATCCGCGGCGGCGCGGCGCCGGACGTCGTCGCGCTCGCGCTGCTGCTCGCCCTCGTGCTGTGGGGGGACGTCGCAGGCGCCGTGCCGACGCCGATGCGCGAAGCGCTCTGGCTGCAGGTCCTGGGCGTCGTGCTCTGCGCGGCCGCGGCACTGCGGCGGCACGTCGGCCTCTACGTCGCGGGGGCAATGCTCGTGCTTGCGACGTATGCCGTCGTGTTCGCGCTGCATCCCTTCGACCTCGCCGCCCGCGATCCGACCGCGTTCGTCATCGTCGCGCTGACGCTCGGCCTCGCCCTTTCACAGGACGCGTTTCTCGCACGCGCGCCCGCGGCGCTGCAGCCGATCGTCGCCGTCGGCACATTGGTCCCGTACGCGCTCGCGCTCCTGCTGTGGACGAGCGAGGTCGGCAACCGCGCCGGCATCGGCTGGGCTCAGCCCGCCCGCGCCGCGCTCGTCGTCGCGCTGCTCATCGCGGCGACACGCGTGCGCGGCACGATCGGGACCGCGGTCGCGATCGGATACCTCCTGCTGGTCGAGCTCCACGCGACGCTGGCGTGGTCATCCGCCGAAGACGTGCTCGTGCCGGCCCTCGCGCTCGGCGCCGAGGCGATCGCGTTCGAGCGTTACCTGCAGGCGAAGGCGCGCAACGTGGCTGTTCCGGCAGTCGCCGAGCGCGCCGCGCGGGCGGCATCGATCGCGCTCGCCGTGGTCGCCGTGCTCGTTGCGATCTATTGGTCGCGCGTCTTCGCCACGGATCACACGTGGGTGACGATCGGATGGTCGGTGCTCGCCGGCGTGATCATGGCGTTGGGATTCGCGTTCCGTGCCGCCGAGTATCGCCGCACGGCGCTCGCCACGCTCGCGATCTGCCTGCTCCGTGCGCTCGTCGTCGATACGCAGCGGCTGGGCGACATCGCCAAGCCAATCACCTTCGTGCTGCTCGCCTCGTGCTCGCTGACGGCCGCATGGCTCTACTCCCGGTACGCGCCGCGCATCAAAGACTGGCTCTGATCCGTGAGTGGTTCTCACCCGTGGCCCGCGCGGGCCGCGACGCGGGGAACGTCAGCGCGGGAAATACCGGTCGAACGCATCGCCCACGATGCGCGCACGCTCGTCCGCGACGGCGCGCACTTCGGGGTGCGTGAGAATCAGGAAGTCGTTGCGCTCGATACCGGCGACCGCGATCCGGCCGACCTCGTCGGGATCCATGCCCGACTCCATGAACTGGCGGAACACCTCGGGGGAGCGGACCGGCCCGCCGAACCGCGCGCTGCGCGCGCGTCCCGCGTCCCAGATCTCGGTGCGCACGACCGCGGGACAGAGGACGCTGACGCCGATGTCGAAGCCGGCGAGCTCACGTCGCAGCACGTCGCTCAGGCCGAGCACGGCGTGCTTGCTCGCGGTGTAGATTCCGATGCCGGGAAACGGCACGCCGAGGCTGTGTTCCGAGCCGGTGTTCAGAATGTGCGCCGCCCCGCCGGCGGCGCGGAAGCGCGGCACGAACGCGGCGCACCCGTGCAGCATACCGAAGACGTTCACGGAGAAGATCCATTGCACGTCGTTGGCGCTCGTCTCCGCGACGAGGCTCGTCAGCCCGACGCCCGCGTTGTTGCAGAGCACGTCGACGCGGCCGAACGCCGCCCACGCGCGCTCGGCGAGCGCTTCGACCGCCGCAGGCTCGGTGACGTCACACTGCACCGCGAGGCTGCGGACTCCCCGCCCCTCGAGCTCACGCGCAATCTCCTCGGCACCGGCCACGTCCACGTCCGCGACGGCGACGTGACAGCCCTTGGCCGCGAACGCGCGCGCGATCCCGCGGCCGATCCCGCTCGCGGCACCGGTGACGACGGCGACGCGGTCGTTCAGGTCGTGCATGCTCCCCCGGATCGCCGATTCGACCGCTATCTACACACCGGGTGCGTCGGCAGCCGGCGGGGAGACCTGTCCGTTACGTGCATCCGCCAGCTCGCTCAGCCGCTCGTGGATCTCGCGCAGCCGGTAACGCACCGAGCCACTCGAAACGCTCTTCGTCAGCGCGAGAACCGTTCGGCGGAGTTCTTCGATTGCCTGCGCCATTGCGTGCTCCCTCTCGTGTGTCGTCGTCAGCCGACACCCTGTGAATCCCAGACGTAGTCGTCGGGCGCAAGCGTGCGTCATCACCCATCCAGCGATTCCCGGAGAGTGTCCGCGACACGAGGACACGCGGTGGACGGAAGGATACGTGCTTACGACTGACGCATCGGAGCGACCCTTAGATCTGCGCCAGCAGCGCTGTGCCGTCCTTGCAGGTCAACGTCGTTGGACGGGCTCGAGCACCAGGAGGACGACCCCATGCGGCTCGACGTCGGCGGCGACGCGTCCCTCGAGCACGTCGAGCGAGCGCTCCGCCCACACGTCGAGCGCGCCGGCTCGTCCGTCGATCCCGAGCTCGACGAAGCTCGCCTCGATCTTGGCGGGCTCCGCGCCGCGATTGAAGAGCGCCACCGCGGTACGCTTGCCCGCGAGCGGCCGCGTCCACACCTCGAGCGGCCCGCGCTGCACGACGCGTCGTCCCGGCCGCCCGAGCGGATCCTGATCGATCGCGATCACGTCGCGGTTGGTCAACAGCGCGACCGCGTCCGGCGCCGAGCTTCGCACGTCGTGCCCGGCGATGAGCGGCGCCGCGAGGAGCGCCCAGAGACTCATGTGCGTGCGGTACTCGGCGGTGGTCATGCGGCCGTTTCCCACCTCGAGCATGTCGGGATCGTTCCAGTGGCCGGGCCCGGCAAACGGTGCGAGCTCGTCCTGCGCGAAGCCGATCGTCGACATGACCTGCCACTGATCGGCGATGTCGCCGGTCGTGCGCCACAGGTTGCCGCCCGCATCAGGGCCCCATTTCCAGACGTCGGCGCGCCCGTACTGGCAGATGCTGAACACCATGGGTCTGCCGGCGGCGCGGATCGCCTCGGCCATCTTCAGATAGACGGGCGGCATCTCGGCATCGTCGTAGATCAGGCCGGCGCTGCACCAGTCGTACTTGAGGTAATCGACACCCCACTGTGCGAACGTCCGCGCGTCCTCCGCCTCGTGGCCGTAGCTGCCTTCGAATCCCGCGCAGCTCTGCGGTCCGGGCGAGGTGTAGATTCCCAACTTCAAGCCGTGCTCGTGCAGATAGTCGGCGAGTCCCTTCATGTCCGGAAACTTTTCATTCGGATGAAGGATGCCGTGCTCGTCGCGCGCGCCCTGCCAGCCGTCGTCGATGTTCACATACACGTAGCCGGCATCGCGCATGCCGGTCTTGACCAAGGCGTCGGCGACGTCGCGGATGGTGCGATCGTCGATCGCGGTCTGGAAATGATTCCAGGTGCTGAATCCCATGGGCGGCGTGCGGGCGAGACCGTTCGGGGGAAGCGCTTTCATCGTCGGGATCGAGAGCTTCTTCGGCGCGAGGCGCTCGAGCACTTGGAGCTCCTCCGCGGACGGTCTCCGCAGTATCGCCGGCGGACTGGTACTGCCCGGCGACGCGAGGCTCAGACGATCGGCCGTGAGCGTGCCGTCGAGGGGGGTTTCCATGCCGCGCGCCATCTGGAGGACCAGCCGTACGTGGTCGCCATGCTGCTCCACCGCGACCGGAATCCCGACGAGCGTCGGAACGATGAGCCTCCCGATGAGCCCGCCGTGCGCCTCGCGAATCGAGAGCACGCGCACGTGCTGCGGCTCGCGCCCGAGGATCTCTGCATCGACGTCCTGCGGGACCCACGTTCCCGCGATTTCTTGCGCCGCCGCCGTGTCGACGACTGCGACGGCCGCCGCGACCGCGACCAGCATCCTGCATCCAGTGCCGCGCACGAGGATCTCTAGTCCTGTTCGCCGAGAGTTTGGAGGTACTTTTTGCCGTACGGATAGAAGAGCTCCTTACGCCCCTGCTGCCACGCCGCTCTGAGCTCTTGTGTCGTGATGTCCCAGTCCGGTCGGCATTTCTTGGTGACGACGCGGAGGTCCTGGCGGAGATCTTCCAGCGTCGGCCGGCCGAAGAACCAGTAGCCGTTGTAGATCTTGTAAATGACGAGACCGGGCTCGAGCACGATCACGTGGGGGATCATCGGGTTGTGGATGGGATCCGTGTATTCGGCGATGTCGAGATCCTTTTGCACGATCCGCCCCGCGTCCGAGAGAAACGGCCAGTGGGCACCGATTCCGGTGCGATATTCGTTCGTCTCGGTGATGTTGTCGGTGCTGATCGTGACGAGGCGGCAATAGGCGACGTCGAGCTCACGATGCAGCTGCACGAGCCCCTCAGCCTGCCGGCGGTCCTTGGGGCAAAAACCTCCGCGGCTGAGGACGACCACCATCGGATGTTGTGCTTGCAGCTCGGAGAGCTTCCGGCGTTTCGCGCTGTGGTCCGAGAGCTCGTAGTCGGGGAGCGTTGCACCTGGAACGATGTCCGATCGCATGTGACCCTCCGTCAATGGGAAGCACCAGTGAACCCTCGGACTGATGCGGCATTCCTGTATACGCCGATGGGTATACGGAGGCATCCTGGGCGCGGAGCTGCCCCCGCAAGATCGCCGATACAATAGGCTGGTCCTGAAGACTCTGATCACCGCGGACCATCAAAAGCGGCAGGCGCGGAAGTTGGCGTAGTCGCCGGCGGCGGAGGACTTGGTGTCGTCGGAATCCGTGAGGACGGCGATGCCGGCGGGCGTCGGCGTCACCGACTCCTCGAACCGCTGCTTGAAATCGTTACGCACGTTCACGCGCTCCTCGGTCCACTCGCCGCGGCCGGCCGTCCCGCTGCGGAGCACGCGCACCTGCGTCAGCCCCATGTTCGAC
>WNFR01001529.1_pt2 | contig 31572 bp, 47 predicted proteins | sample 5400221 | NCBI WGS metagenome assembly WNFR01 (sample SAMN13153357, study PRJNA577476) | soil metagenome | isolation source: 40 cm soil under Madrone tree | place: USA:California | collected 2016-06-14
GAGCAATATCAGCTTTTTTCTCTAGCGTTACATTTTTAATGATAAGATCCATGCCTTCTTTAGTATTCACTAAACGAGGAAGTCCTTTGGCGTAAGCTTCAGCTAAAAAGTTAGTAAGTCTTCCTGTACCGAAAGCTTGGCCAGCTCCGGTAACCATTCGTTCAATATTTTTAGCAACATATTGAGTTGTAGTATTAGTAAAATAATCTTGCAAATCAAACTTTTCTAAAAGTTTTCTTTTAGGGCCTTGAATTAAAGTACCCGTATCATTAGCAGCCTTTATTTGTTGTAAAGAATGAATATCCTGCTCTGCACGTTCGGCTTTTTTACTGATACCTTCAAGCTCTCGGCGTAACGTATTTTCTCGTTTCTCAACACGTTCACTTCTTTTATCTTCTTGCTTCTGTCTATGTTGCTCTTCTTTTAACGCCCTATCTTCAGCGCTATTTAATAATGCTTCAGCCTTAAAACGATCATTAGCATTCAATGGCATTGCGCCTAAGGCCTGACGTTGTTTATTAATCTGAGCAATCTTATCTTCATAAGTTGGCTTACGTGCTGCTTGTTGTGACTGTGATTGCAATATAGCTTGTTGCTCACCGGTTATAGGTGCTTGTCTTTGGGGATTAGCCTGCCCAGTGAGTTGCTGTTGATTTTGTAAAGCCTGTGCTTGTTGCTGCTGCTCGTTCAATTTTCTGAATGCAGGGTTTTGAGCAATACTAGTAGCTTGTTGAATCGCCGCTTCTTGTGATTGAGGCTGCATTCCTTGCATTTGCGGTCGCTGCTGCATGCCCGCCGGAGCTCCTTGAGCATAGGAGGGCTGTTGCTGATAAGGTTGTTGCTGTCCTAAGCCTACCCCTAATATTTGATTTATGGCCTGGTTAGCAGCTTCTTGTTGCTGTTGCTGTTGTCGAGCATGTACTGCTTGTTGTTGTATTTGAGGACTCAGATTAGCATATGCTTTTGCCTGAGCGTCGCTAAAGCCAATATCTTTTAAAGCCTTAGAAGTTGTTCTATGTTGTGCCCAATGAGTTGCAACATCACTGAGTCCTTGTCCTAGTATTTCACCGATAGATTGTCGTTGTGGAAGTATTATCATAGTTTTCCTTTATCAGCCTAATCCGCCAGATTGGCTAAAGCGCCTTGGAATGCAGAAGATCGTTGGCCACCACCCATTGAGGTGAATCGTTCAGCAAGAGAAGGAACTGTTTGCGTATAGAACTGTTCAAGTTGTTGGTTAGCTATAGGAGTAAAATTAGGCTGGTTTTGCTGTAATCCGCGCAATGCTTGATCTAATATGTAGTTAGAAGCTCTTTGTTGATAACCAGTCAAATTGCTTACATTGTAGATTTCAGGATGATGACCCATAAAAAAACCTTCGGCGCCGCTTCGTTGTTGTCCACTAGGGCTTAATACTTGTGCAAGCCCGGGATTTGCTTCAGAAATACCATAAGGATCGTTGGTCATACCTTGTTGTTGACCGGCTTGAACACTTCCTGGTGATCCTGTTGAAGCTCTTTGATCAGAGCCACCCCAAAATACTGGGCCTTTAATCCAATTCCATACTTTTTGTAAAAATCCTGGCTTTTTAGCCCTTTCTCTCAATGCAGGGGGTACATTAGGGTTATTTTGAAAATCTGATGCCGCTTTAAAAAAAGGTGACTGCTCATAGGGTAAATTAGCCTGCTGCTGATTATTATCTTGAGGAAATAAGCCAGTCAGTGGGCCTCTTAAATAATCTTGCGGATTATATTGTCCCTGTTGCTGTTGTGGTAAATACTGCTGAATATAGCCATTTAATGCTTGCGCTTCTTGCGGTTCAAGTTGTGCACCAGAATCAACTTTATCTAAGAGAGCGTCAACATTTCCCCCTTGCAAAGGCGCCATATTTTGTTGAAGAGATCCAGGTTGTGCATTAAGAGGAGAAAGTTGTGAAGAAATATTCTGTGGTTGTCCACCGCCTGCTAATCCACCCATAGCTCCTAAACCTGCTTGATTAGCTGCATGTTGCGCCGCTGCCTGAGGAGTATGCCTTACATTAGTAGGAAACCCTGGTAACTGAACCGTGCTTCCATAATTCGCTTTTTTTCTAGCCATTACTCTTCCTTAATTTTTTATGTACTCGACTACAACGTAACAGATCGTGTAATTAGTTCTGTTACTTGTCGTTATTATATTAACATTTGTGGTATCAACATATAATTCAATATTATTGCCGGTAGTATCAACGAATGGTATGGGAATATATGTTAAACCTGTAGTATCAGATGCTGTTGCATAAATACGGGTAAAGCTAAAACCCGCAGTTATTGGAATATTATGTGCAACTGACTTGGTAGCATTATTAGGAAGAGCTCCAAAATTGACTGTGGTGCGAAATACTTGTCTCATGGATGCAGCGGTCGGGGTTGATGAATTTAATGCGGGGTTGGGGAAGTATTGTTGCCCATTAACGAACTCTTGCCTTACATAATAGCCCGTGTCTTTGAGATTAAGCGCTAAAGCTATATTATTCACATTTTGATACAAGCGAACCAAGAGCTCTTTAAACTCCTGCGAATTAACATCTGTTTGATAAAGCTGCCCAACATCCCAGATGTTCGTGGTCGGGATGAAAGAACCATAAAGTGTGGCATTATTATTAAGTGCCATTACTGAATCCTTTCAGACGTACTTTGTGTATGAAGTACCATACCTTCAAGCTGGAAATCAGACCATGCAATGGAAGGATTAGTCAATTGGCCAGGGCTTAAATATAAAAATATCTGAATACACTCACCATCTGATTGAAAATAGATAGGATGCCACAACCGATCTTGAACCTGCTCAAAGGGATAGATTGCAGGGTCATAGGGCGATGTTTCAAGGACGTTGTTGCCCATGATAGCGCCGGTAGCAGTTCCCTGTGCAATCATAGAAAGCTCACTTGCTGAAGGGTAGTAATCAACTGTTATCTGCCCCGTGCTTGTACGTTGTACGCCAAAATCAATGCGAGCAAGATAGACGTTACCGCCTTCCTTAACATAAGGATTCCATTGTTTGGAGAGGATTTGGATATTGGATACTTTAGTTGCAAGGCCACCACCGGTATAGGTACCCGTGAATGATACATGCTGGATATTGATTGTATTTACATCAATAATGCCATTGACGGGAAATATTACCTGCCCATTAGAAAAAGTGATACCGCCGGCATATTCAATAGATATATAATCGCCAACTGAAAGGTTATGATTAGTGATAGAAACATTAATCCCCGAGCCTGAAGTGACGATATTGTTGATTTGAAGCACCGGTGCATTGCGTGCAAGATCTGCATCAATAATGAATACATAGCCTTCCTGATTACCTGCTATAACTTGTCTTGGGGTCGATTCAAGTGTAAAGCCACTCCAAGTAGAGGTCAATTCTTCCCAAGTCTGTGTCAATTGAGCCCAGGTAACTGCTCCTTGTTGTTCGTAATAGCCAAAAGCAGTGATAGTATCATCATTCAGTGACCATGAAGCATCGCGATAATTATAAACAAGTATTTGGTTCGGAAAGATGCCTGTAAAATTAGTATTGAGGAAGGTCCAATAGACCATCTCCACATAGTAATCACGAACACCAGCTACCTGTGTTATAGAATTGTTAACATTCTTAATCTCGAATATCTCGTCAGGAATTTTATTGTCTATTCGTTCTACGTTCGCACCATTGCAGGCATGAACCCCAACATTTCCTATAGCGAGTATCACTTTATCAAATGGAACCACGGAAAATGTCGATTCAGAGCCAAGTTCTGTATTAATTTTCTGCCATACAAATGGCAACACTTCGTTGCCAGTGTAAGCTAATTCCCAGGTAGAGCGTTCAAAATAAACTATAAGCCTGTCTTTTATAAACTCAGCAGAGACTATTTGTTCTTCAGTACTTGCATCAAGATAGCCACCACCATCAGCAATATTTCCTGATGAATCGATTTGATTAGTTTCGTACCATGCATTGACCGCAAGGGGGCTACCATTATGAGAATAACGACAACGATTAACGAACTTAGTATTGACCCCAAAAGCTGCTGCCCCATTATTTTCAATGGTATTAAGTAATACGAGTCGATTTTTAAACGGTACTATAATCCGGGCAGTAAGTATGAATGGTCCAGTATGAGGCGCACCTCCAGCTGGCATAAAATAAAATCCATTAGCGCCAATAACCGCAGTCCATGTAGTGCCATCGAAATACCATATTGGATCATCAGTTGCAGTTCCAACGCCATCGGGATTAACTGCATAGAAGTTGCTGACAAAAAGTAATGGGGGATTATCAATTATAGCTTGCCAGTTTGTAGCCCAGAAAAAGTTTTGATAGGTACCATGCCATATTGCAGTTCCTGATCTGACCCATGCTCCGCCTGTGAATACATAGGCAAATTGTGTATCGAATCCATAAGAAGGCTGATTATTAATAGGGCCGGAATCATAAATAGTAAGCCCCATTACTGGCTGTGCCGGATAGAAAAATACCGCAGTCAATGCAGCAGCGCCATTGATAACCACTGCACCAGTAGAAGTATTGTAGGTATGCACTGTTGATGCACCGGTATCAAGCATTACTCCAGGCGCACCCGTTTGATAGACGGTGAATATCTCTGTGCCTATTGAGAACATTTGCCCTACGGCAAATATAATGCCTGGAACAGTGCCAGCAAAGTTTCCGGCACCATCAGTATTACCAAGATTGATGCGAAAGCGTGAAAATAGTTGTTGAGTAGCAGCGGTCGGCCAGCCAGTTCCCATTAAACGAGAACCAAATCGTTTTCTTACGCGTCCCCGGAAGCAATAAGCATTTTGTAAATAGGCCATCGAATCATCGGGGGTCAGCCAAGGTCTTAAGTCTGTTTGCAAACCTGTATTTATGGGAGCAATAAGAAAACGATCAAAAGCCATATTAGATTCCTATTGCTAGATAAGTAATAGAAATTGTACCCACTAAAGGCGCAGTTGTGGTATTAGGCCATACTTGGAATGTTGTTGTCGTAAAGTTTCCGGCACTAACTGAAGCATTGAGTGTTGATGTAGTAGGGCCTGCCGCAAATGTCTGCGCTGAAGAAACATAGAATAGAGATGAAAAGACTCGTGCCCAGCCATTAGTAGCCTGACCTGAACCTGTTATATTAGTCGGTGTTCCGGTAGACGGCGGTCCAATAAATAATTGGGGATTACTTGATGAATCATCAGCTGCAAAGATAGATAACTGTGATGCGCCCGTAGTTGGTGTCGCTCCGAGTGTAGTAAAGATAGCGGCAAAGTTTGTAACACCATTAAATATCGGATCAAGGGCCTGAAAATTATGCAGAATATCGCCTTGAGACACATTAATCTGATCAGTTGCCTGCGGAATATTTGGATTCCATGCCATATTACTCTCCTAAAAAGGTCCTCCGCCCCAACCCCATTGACCATTACCTGGTCCGAAGCTGGTTTGTTCGGTATAAATTGTTGCCGTCCGTTCATTTGTATACTGTATCAAGGTACGGCGTAGACACAGTGCTTCTTGTTTCTTAAATTCAGGCATCAGTAACTGGACAGAATCCATATCCATGCGGTCTTCTAATATCTTCTTTGCGGCGCCATATGATATATATTGAAACCATTCATTCAGTTGAGGGTTATCAGTAGTATCCATGATAAAACTAGGCCTCATGTAGCATTCAAAATTTATATTATAGCTTTGATCAGGAACCGGTCTTACAAAGAACGTATTGTCATAGTACATAAGCGCTTGTGGCAATGCAGTAACCACAGGAACGGTCTGGCTATTAATTACCTGACCATTAGCAGGTGGTGTTGGGAATGTGATCGTAAATTGGCCAGTCACATAGTTAATAAAGTTAGTTGGATCAAAATTAGCCGTAGTGGGCGGAACGGCCGGCTGTGTTTGAGGTGTATAAAGATTTCCCTCAACTGTATTATTACCAGTTGTGAGGCTTACGAGTGGCACATCAGTTAGCGCAAGGCCAAGTCCATTTACATCAATAGAAGAGAAAAGCACGTTATTCTGTAAGAGAACAGCACCACCGCCTGGTTGCCCCTGAATAATCTGTAAGTTGCCTGAGAATGTTTGTGTTATGCCGTTGCCAAAGATCTGCGTTGATTGAATAGAGTTGGTGAATGGATATATACCATAGAACTGCTCACGTGATTGAGTGAAGTATGATTGATATCCTGCTATATAGATAGGATCATGCATAGTCAGAAATTTGTTCTGGAAATCATACAATGGGTTTGTTGTGACACCAGCGAATGATGCAATATCGGTGGGATAACGATCTTGTCCTGGATTGGTTACAAATGTATACGTAGTTCTCTGATTGAACATTCTGAGATGCTCAGGGAAATCATAGACCACAAACGTATTAATATAATTCTGAAGATCGGTATCGGTTAATTGAGCTTGTGAAGGAGATCGCGTCAAACGACGCACCTTCGTCTGAATGGCTTGAAGCGTAGTTGTTGGGGCTATCGTTAATGACATATTAGTCTCCTTCTTGATTCTTTAATTACAGTATATTCTGGACGGCCTGCACAAGCGAACTATTTACTTCCGCTACAGGTACTACTTGAGCACATATATCTTCATGAGGTCCAGGCATTGCGGGAATAGCGAATGGCGTAAATAATGTCGTGTCTATATTGATAGAAAAGGTCGTAGGAGAAAGGACCGTAATGGTGCCCGTCATACCATTAGCCTGCGGCATACCCACTGCTGGTGGCAAATCTAAGCGAACTATTAACCCAGTAAGGTATAGATGCGCGAAGGTAGTGGTTACAACAGCAGGATTAGCATTCGTTATTGCTGCTATAAGCCGCATGGCAGGCTGGAATATGGGATTAGGATAAGCAAAACAACGTCCCATTACGGTCTCTCCTAAGATTAAACCGACTCTATTGTTACTATTGATGACACAGAATTGGGTATATCCTCAATATCTGTGAATTCAAGACTTTGAAATGCATAGCGATGCACTTTTCTGGTTATCTTCTGAAAAGCATTATTTGCAAAGCCAGCTACCGCAGCTCCCATCTGAATAGATTTGTCACCGGGAACAAAGTTATATTCAGGGTACCAACCATCTTTATTAAGATGTTTAGCTACTCCATAGGGTATGCGATATACTTCACCATCAGTGAGGTCATAACGTATCGGCTTTTCACCTTTGAATTCTCTAAAGGTAAAACTTAAGGTGCCTCCTGGTGCTTCAAAATATTTAAATATTCCTGGTACTATCTCCGCATGTTTATCACGGAGGTAGTTCAAATTAGGTTTTTCTTTTATTTTCTTTACTGGTGTGCTTGTCGATTGAACTTGAGTCATTCATTTCCTTTCTATAAAAATTACGAAGACTGGGAGGAGAGCTTTCGCTCCCACTCCCACGCATGAAAAAAGCAAACCGCGTCCGGCGTAGCCTTTAGGCATAGATGGATTATAGGCCGCCGTAAGTAGACTTGCCTGCAACCCAGTACATACTGTCAGCAACATCAATGACGTTTCCTGAAGTAAAATGTACAGCGCCAGCGGGTCCAACTATTGGTGTAGTCAAGGCAGTTCCATTACCACCACTACCAAGAATCATGCCAAGGAAACCGGTATTAACGGTCGAGTCGGCCAGGATTCCAGTATTAGTATTAAAGATTTGCTGACCACCAATGCTAGGCACTTGCGCATAAGGGCTCACTAATGCAGCAGCAGTATCTTCACCAACAGGAGAGAACTGTGGGAATGAAGATGGTTGTTGCGCAATAGTAGGCCATGTAAACGCAGGGAAACTGGTAGTATCTATATTTACGGTAAAGTTATAATCATCGATTACTTGCACAACTGTTGCAGTTCTATAGTTGTTTGCTGAATTTGAATTCAATTGAACCATTCCTGATTGGGAAGGGATTTCGAATCGAATTGATTGCCCAGCAGTCATACCATGAGGCACCGCAGTACTTACTTGTGCAGGATTTGCTTGAGTAATGTTAACGATAACACGACGACGTGGATAGAAGAGTGGATTTACGTTAACAATACTATAAAATCCAGCACCACCTATTGCACCCGGCGCGGTAGCCAATGGGTTAGTTGATGTGAGTAAAGTAAAGCTTGTGTTAGCGGTCACGGCCCCAACAACAAAATCTATACCATTCACATCATTTTGCGCAGTCGAATTCAAACGCACTACAGAACCCACACTTAATCCTGCTGTATTTGCAGTGCTAACTACGGGACGCGTTGCGTTTGTAGAAGCAGTGGTTGCTACAGGAGAACTGAGCAATGGCAATGCACCAGGTGTTTGTCCTGATGGATCATAGAGCGTAAACCCTCCTGATACCATTGTATCTTCACCTACTACTGCAGTTGTAGCGCCTTTGTAATAAACGATACCGCCACCAACAGGCATGCCACGCTGCCAATAGAATTCGGTACCTACAGAAGCATTCCCTGTACCATTAAAGTAAGCGGTAGTTACTCCGTTTTGACCGGCTTTTGTGTAGTTATACACTTTGAGCCAATCAACACCAGAAGGGATTGCAATGATAACCGCATTACCTGCTTGGTTACTTGCAACACCAGTATTAGGGTTAGCACCAGAATATGAAGCAGAAAAGGTACCTTGTCCAATTATAGTTCCGTCCATGGTTACTCCTTATTACGCTAATGTAGCGCGTAGGTTAATGACCCAGAGGTCGTTAGTGATACGCGGCACTTCAGCAAATTTGTAGCCCACAGAAGCGTTTAAGGCTAATGGACTATCATATATAGGTGGGCGATAGATAAAGCTCGCGCTATAGCCATCTTGTTCGATGCATGCATACGCTTCCATACCCACACAGAATATGTTGTACACAGTATTGCCAAGGGATGAGCCTTGTAATACTTGTGAACCAATGGATGAAATAAGGAAACGGAGGTTTCCAATTGCACCCCATTCTGAACGTAACGCATTCATTGGTGCAGGATATTGGTTCTTTTGAATGAAACCAGATACTGCATCAAGGTTACCAGTCAGGTTAGTCGAGCATAATGCAAAGTATGCATCACGAACTGGTGCTGTACCGAACTTATCTTCACCTTCAATGTTATCCATGATGGTGTACGCATTGTTATCAAGCAATGTACGCACCACTTCATCAACATCAGAGCGAGTGATTTCAGTCGGTATATCACCGTTTACACCACCAACGCAGTTAATAAACGACGCAGTACTCGCTAGCATATCGCGAGTTAGCTGATCTTCCGTTTGCTAATCTGTTACTTGTATGACCTTTTCAGGCGGGAGAACCTCTTCGGATCCTCCTCACGATCTTATCGAATCGTGTTCAGACTTTCGCACCCTCTTTATCAGAGGTCTTTCCGTTAAGTCGTTCAGGCCGAGTAATAAGTTCGCTCATAGATGCGAGAGCGAAAAAAACACGTTCGTTGATAGCATCCTTCACACAATCAGAAACCAATCGCATCATAGGAATACATTCTTGGCAAAAATAATGCCGATTGGGTTCTTTACTAGACATAGAATAAGTCTCTGCGTTTGCAAGGTCAACGAAACAATATTTACAAATCATTATTTTACTCATACTCTTGCCCCTTGTTTCCGGTTATGCACTTATTGTGCACACTTCGGGTTCCAAGTCAATTAGGAAAGATTTATACTCCGCCAATTTAACGGAGTGATACACCAAGTCGTGCTGCGCATTCGTTAAGTACCAGTCTGTTACTTGTATGACCTCTTACGAGGCGAGGAAGCCTATTGCACTTCCCTCACTGTGTTTCCACAATGTTCTGAGCACCGCATCCTAGCACCAACAATAAGATCACAATCTTCTTTATGTTCACACTTATCCCGCTGGTTATAACTATGCCAACAATTGTGTTTTATCCAGGGAATGCAATCTTTATGGTGAAGGTCTTCTCGCTTGCTGCGATCAGGCTGATCAGGACACTTAGAATCCTCATCACATGTAATCTCATACACAGCTCCCACGCAATTCTGCGTTTTCTTAAAAGCTAATTGAGCTCTATGTATGCATACATATTGATCAGAAATTACTGTAATCATAATCTTGCCCCTTGTTACCGGTTAGCTAATTGCTACTTCGGCTTTCAAGTCTATCAGAGAAGATTTAAAGACCCCATACCTTTTAGGGTCTTGGTTTTGTAGAGTCACCTGCTCATTGAGTTGAACATAAGTGCCGTAAAAACTGATCTTTGCATCGATATCCACAGCCGTTAGATTTTGAGCGGGAGGAGTTACACCAGAATTACCTAGTGGTACCATCGCTGTATTCAACGGGTTATCATTCTGTTACTTTTATGACCTCTTTCGAGGCGGGGATCCCTCTTCGGAGTTCCCTCTCTACCTTATCGTGTAGAGTTCAGACTGTCGCATTATCTGATTTGTCTTTTGCTCTTCGAGCTAACATTTCAGATATCTTTTCACTCAGTCGTTCAGGCCGGTTTAGACAAATTCTAACATCTTCAAAATCTATATGATCTGGTTCTGGTATGGCAAAAAAATAAGCGCGAATAAGTTTATCGGAAATACGAAGGCCACCGTTCCTATGAATACCATCTTTGTCATAGAGGGATTCACATAGTTTTTTTACGCATAAACAACGAAAGTCTCCGTTGAAAGAATCTTCTTTGTTGAAAATTTTAACGGAATCGTTTTCTTTTTTTTTGAAGATATTAAACATCTTTACCTTGCCCCTTGTTATCGGTTAGTTTACGCCGTAACGTAAGCCACTTCGAACTCCAAGTCAATCAGAAAAGATTTAAGGTCGACTAAACTTAATCGACGCATACGTAAAGTTGTACCACCGTTACGCGGCATTTGTTTCTTCATTGCCGGTATCTTGTGGATCATATTTGGCACAGGGACAGACAAGAGTTTATAACTAAAACTCTGTTGAACCGGTGCCGGAAGGCTAGACGTAGTGGTAATTGCCACGGTCTTCTCCTTTTATTATGAAAAGATTTTTTTAGACTCGACGCTTGCGAGGCGTGATACGCGGAAGAGAGGGTTTGCGAAGCCCGATACGCGAGTGATACGTGTTGGCGAGACACAGATACGCCTTCTGAGATGAATATAAGATACAAAAAACTGATTAAAAAAGAAAAGAACCAGAAGAGTTTTAAACTTCTGGTCCCTACATAAGCAGTATCCTGCCTACAAAATAAGGCTATTTATTGTGCTCATCTTCAAAAGGAACACCCTTAGGGTTCTTTAATATATGATCCAGCCGACCATAATGTGTAAAGAATTCCATGATTCGGTTATAACGTGCACCTTCTATTGAATCCTGTATATCCCAATTACAGTCTATGCATAAATTAATTACTGATCTCTCAAAATACACAAATCGAGTGTCTCCGTTTTCTTTCTGGCATAACAAACAAAAATCGAAATCGCATAACGAACAATAAGAGATCCATGGCCTATCGCTTGATTTAATCTTCGGTATGTGGTCGTGGTACATTAATCTCTTTCATTCTCGTTAAGTTATTTTCTAATATTCTCTGCGCGCTTCATTCATCTCTTTTAGAAGCTGCTCTTTTAATTCTTTAGTCAGTCCATTAGAAAAAGCATTAGCGCGTTGCATAGGCGAATCGCCTTGTTGCGGGGAAACGCTTGCAAGAGGTCTCGGCTTAGAAGCATTTGCAAGAGCTTTCTGCTTATCTGCTTCAAAGGGCTGATCATTATAGATGCCAAACTTCTTGATAAGAGTATACGCAGATGATGCTTTCTCATAAAGATCATTGGATGAGTTTATAGTCTTGGCAAGCTCAGGATATGCAGAGCTGAACATTTGCACGTTCTCCATAGTCATAACTTTATCAAAGTCCGGATACTGGGATTTTAGCCGCATTTCAGCGGTAGACTCAGTAGTCTGTTGTATGTACTGCTTTTGTTGCTGCTCAAGCTGTTTTATACGTTTAGCGTACTTAGTTAAGTGTTTACCTTCTACAAGTTCATCATCTTTTATAGAAAAATCTTCATCAAGTGACTCAACTTTTGCTAATTTTTGATACTCAAACTCTTGAAGCCGTCTTAATGCATCATCACGCTCACGGGAAGCCTGATCAGCCAGCTTTCTTAAATAGAGCATATTAGATTCTTTATCTTTTGCTCTTTGTTGTTCTTCTTGCGGAGCTGGAGCAGCGACTTGTTCCTGTGCTGGAGTTGATGGTTCGGACTCCATCCGTGGTATCTCTAATATATCTTGGGCATTTGGAGTCACTATATCAACCGCATTTTTGGCTTCTTCCATCTTCTTCCTTTTATACTATAGGGGCTATGGTGATTAACGGTTCACCATTAAGCTCTCGTGCTTTTTTATCGAGAGTTCCGTCAACAAATTCAATAACAAACTTCAACAGTTGATAAAGAGAGGTGTCTAGATCTAGTCTATTGGCAATCATATCTTTAATGACTGGCTTGGCTGGAATCACCCATAAGAACTCTAATTGCTCATCTTTTCTATGATATTTATACACAGTCTGATCATAATCGGGAGACGGACAGCTTATTCTATGAAAATAATAGAGCCGAAAGGCATTTGGCATTAGTTTTTCACGCTTAGCGATAACAACCAAATAAAAATCACCAGCATAAACAGCTTTGCCATGAACAACACGATCAAAGAGGTTGCTCTCATAATCTGATAACTGTGCTTGCATTTGTTCGCCGGCTGAATGATCGGCGTAAATATCTCTTTGCAGCAATTCCGAAGACAGCTTCCCAACAGTTTCCTTCCTTTTTTCTGTCATTGCTATATGCCCCTTTTTACCATTTTGCAACACTTTTAATGAGAATAGCACGCTTTTTTGCAAAAACACACTGTTGCATTTTTGTTGCGCGTGTTGCGTTTTGTTGTTTTTATTGAAATTGTTTTTTTTCCTATTAAAGTTAGTTTATTGGTTTAGTGGTGAAGCAGCAGTTGATTTTAACCTCATAAAACCAAGGATTCCTATGAACAATAGGTCTCGCGTTTTTCTTATTTCTCTTTCGCTTCTCTCTAGTTTGGGCTACGCAGGAGATGTTCCTGAACCAGGATTTACGGTAGAGTTGGTAAATCCGGACCCGGTAAAACCAATACAAATGCCTCAGGTTGAATTTCAGCATACTCATGCTAATGGAGGTGGTGGCGGCAACTCTTCTTCAAGTGTAGGCTCATCAACGGGTGGGAGCATAATCAATCTTCTCAGTGATCTAACGCGCAACGATCAACCTGATTGGAGAATCCCCAAAAAAGCTCATTTAAAGCTAATGCAAGAGCAATATGGTGTTGAGGCATCAAAGACAGGGTGGCCTGAACTCTTTGAGATGTTTGGCGACTTGACCATACAACAGCCTTCTACTGCCACAGTTCATTTAGCGGGGTTCCCAGGAAACGTTAGACACACTCCCCAAGCAGCAGCGCAAGTTCTTGCAAATCAAAGAGTGGCAGCGGCACCAGTTGTTGTAGCCCCTACACCGGCTCCAATAGTGACAGCCCCTGCTCCGGCTGCGCCCTACGTAGCTTCTAGCGAAGCACGGGTAATTTCTGCACCAATTCCGACTACTACTGCCACACCCGCTCCCTCTATTACTTCTAATAACACATCGATTATAATAAGTTCTTCTGAGCGGATTGTTGGCGGCCTTGCAGGTACTATGCCAGCTATTCCTGTAGCAGTCCCTACTCCAGCGCCAGCAACAACTCTGCCATTAACAGGCGGTATGCCTAAGTTCACCATTCATAATCCTAATAAGATATCTACATTAAATGAGTTAATGACGCCCAAATCGTTTGTTAAACCTTTGCCTGTTCCACCATCGGCTCCTTGTCCAGCGCCTGCTCCATCAGGGCCTTCTATAAAACCAGAAGAGGCCGGGATGATAGTGGGAGCTATCGCTATCGCTGCTCCGTATATAATTCCTGTCGCTGTAGTAGGTTTAGCATTTTATAGCACCTATAAAATGACCGGATATATTATACAAAATTTAGGAAAAACACTTGGAAAAGATGCGCAAGAAGTAGCAACAAAAGCGGCTAAAGACTCTCTTGCCCATCGTCAAATACACGAAACAGTACACGCGCCAATTGCAACTCATACTGAAGTTCATACGCCAGTTACCACTCATATTACGCCTCATTCTAACTTACCAGCACAGCTTCAACCATCTGATAACCCGCTTAAACTCGGCAAAAAAATATATCAACCAGGTCCACAACCAGGACAAGGTGATGATCCTCATGGTTACAAGGATCAGTGGGGACATTACCGAGATTACACTCCTGAAAATGTCAAAATGGCCATAGAAAGCGTAGAAAAAGGCGTTTGGCACGGTCAGCATCCGAAGAATGGGAAACATATCTTCACCTATGATTGTCCTAAAACAGGATTACAAAAATGGGCTGAAGTTGATAATAATGGCGAGATCCTTAATTGTGGCATCAATGAGGTACGCCTTACGGTTTGTCCCCAGACAAAGAAATTAAGTGGGCCAGAAGGATTTGTAAAACCTAAAGGCAAAGGAACAGGATGGGTGGATAAATCACTAAAAGCAGGAGTAATAGGAACAGCATTGAGTGATATATATACCTCTTCTTCTGCTCCTGTTTTTATAGCACAAGATGAAACTCTGCCCGATATTTCATTCTTTCCACCTGCGCCACGTTCTATAACGGTGCACGATTTAGAAGCAGAGCGTATGATCAAGAATCACTACGTCGCCATGGAGCAAAAGAAGATAGAAGTCATCCAGAATAAGATAAACCAAGGTAGTGATTTGTAACTTTTTCTATTTTCTGTATCCTTACATTATACAGGAGGAATCATGGAAACCAAAAAATACGAATATAACATAGATCTCGTAGGCACTCGTATTGACTGTAGAGGAAGTGAACATCGGTATATGCAACAACTTATGACTGGTGCAGAGGCCATGAATGTATGCCATATAATTTTGAGAAGATGGTATAACGAGACAAAAAATGAAGAAATATTATGGCGCGCGGGTTCTTTAATAAGCGACTATTGTCTGTATTATGAATGGGCTATGGCTATAGAAGAAATGCTCGATGAGAAAACTGGAGGAGAGTATCTTCCAGGGATACCGTCATGGCTTGAAAATACCCGTTTTGAGCCTTGCAAGTGCTGTGATAAATGTAAATACAAAGAATAGGATCTCCTCCTATTGTTAGTGGTCTCTGTGGTTAGGGATCGCACTGGCTTGTCTAGGTAGTTAGGACTTTGTGCCTTTCTACCTAGACAGGAAAAAATGAGAGATCTATTTTTTACCACGTCTCGCTTCTGAATATCCGATTGCAAGAGCCTGTTTGGGATTGGTAACTTTAGCACCGCTCCCACTATTTAATGTACCACGACTAAATTCTTTCATGACAACAGCAACTTTATCCTTCTTCCCAAGATGTTTTCTTTTTTTAGCTCCGGCACCTAAAACATTCTTATGTTTCATTGCTTTGGCAATCGCTTTTTTCTCATGTTTATGATGTTTTTCGTCACCTTTTGGAGCTTTTCTATGTTTCTTTTTAGGATGTTTTTCTTTATGTGCATCCTTGATACTTTTCATAAGCTTCTTGTTCATCTCTTTCCTTTTACGCCATCAAAAAAAGCTATAGTCATATTTTCCATCAAAGGATGTCCATAGCCTCTTCTCGGGTCGTGGGCAATGTCATGGTGAGGGATTTCTCTTTGGAATCCTTCTGGAGACAAGTTTGCCATAGCAGAATGGTCTTCGCGGACCATTGCACCATCAGCACGCTCCTGCCAGCGACGGGGATCAGCTTGCTTTATCATAAATTCTCCAATTAATTAGTGGGCATACCAAGGATACAAATCAAAAAATATTTTTACTCGGTTATGCCCACTAATAGAAAGAATAAGTCTTACCTAACGCGTGTAGTTTCTTCGAACACTAAGCGTTCTTCGACCTTTGCACGCTTGGGCGATTTCTTACTTTTTTGCATCGCTAATGGTTTGCCGAGTATAGCCCACGCTATGCGTTCAGCTTTGCCCTTAGGTCTAGGCATAATCACATCAAACCTTTTTTGGCTTGAAATGAGCCTTACGCTTGTTGTTGTCCATAGCCACTTGTTCATCAATGCCACGTATAGTGTCATCAAGATCTTCTGGCATATAGCCATCAGGTTTTGGATAAGGCTTCATCATGACGCTTTGCGGAAGATTAGCGATAGCTGAATGATCTTCGCTGATCATGCCACCATCTTCATGCTCCTGCTTTCTACGCGATTCTTCACCTGCGTAGTATTCATGTTTTTCCATCGACTTGCCGCTATGATATCGTTTTGCCATTTTTGGCTCCGGTAGTAACTGTTCTTCTGTCGTCGGTGCTCAGCTATCACATCACACAATGTAGTAGACTCCGCGACATACGAACAAGGGTTAACCTCTATATAGTGCGTCATGCACTATTAGTGCTTGCGCACCACTACCTCGCGGGAACACTCCGCGCAGGCGCTTGATTCGATTTAGGCCTAGCTGTCTTTGGTTTTACTAAAGACGTACTAGGAGCAATCGCCGCTTCTGTGCCGTTTTGTAGCATAGAAGAAAGCGACATTAGCTTATGTAACTGATCAATTTCAACTGTATCAATCTCTTTCAACGCTTTTATCAAATTCAAGAGTCCAATATCATTATCTTTAATAGCCGCTGCGCGACGCTCTTCAGCAAGGGCTTGATTCTCATCGATACGGCTATACCGTTCTGCGCCAAGGCCACGATCAGCTTCAGCACGGGCATGAGCAAGTTCAGTACGGGCGGCCTGTTCTTGCATAGCAGCTTGAGCTTGGGACATTTGCATTTGCTGTTGTTGCTGTTGTTGTTGTTGGATGGATTGAATAAGCTTTTGCTTGTCTTGGATAGTACACGCTTCAAGCAACACATCATCAGGCACGGGAACGCCAGTCTCACGAAGTTGCAAGAGTTGAACAAACTGCATCTGCTTTTGAGTGGTAGTGTTAAGCCCTTCTTCTATAGCGCAGCCGTATTTACCGAACGCTTTATCATGAAACTGTCTGGCTGGCTCTTCGCCATTGAGAATCTTTTTAACTTTACCCGGTGTGAAGTTGTTTTGAATTATCTCTACCATGATCTCACCAAGTTGCTTTTGTGCTCGATCTAAATTATCGAAGAGACTTTGAAGAGTGGTCAAGCCAGCGCCTTGTCTGAGCATAGAGAGAATGCCGGCTTTACTATCATCACTACTGCCGAGTAGTTCTTCATTTACACCCGAAATTTGCATAATTTCTTGGGCTAAGAGCTCCGATAATTGAATCATTGATGGTGGAATCTGAGGTGGTAGTATTTGTTCAACATCGGTCATCTGTGCTTCGTCTTTAAGGGCAAGACCTTTGCCCTGGCCGCTCATGAATATGTCTTTTGGATTCACAAGGGCATTTTCTTTATATTTCCATCCGGAGGCTATCTGAGACTCCAAAATGTCAAGCTCGATAACGCGACGGCGATTGTAAAGATACTGAGCATCACGTAAACCACGAACAACTCCTTGAATTCGATAAGGGAAATAGGGCATTTCTGGCCTATAATAGGACCATACTGGTATGAAAGGATAGGTATCGATTCCTAAAGGATTTCTGTCGTTGAACATGACTTTCCCTTGCAAGACAATTGCAAGTTTGACGGTTGGAATTTCTTGTTGAACAACAGTGACTGATGGGTACGATTGAAGAAATAGTTTAAGTTTCTCTTCATCATTGCCGCGCCATTCTGTTGTCTCACCGGTTTGTGAATCGATGAGCATGCGCTGAGTGCGATAGTCACGATAATAAAACTCATCATATGAAAGAAGGTTTTTAAGTCCTGAGAAGGCATAGTTTTCTGGCATGAATTGGAATTTACCATCACGAGTATCCTGTCCATAAAGGCTCATGATCATTTCTTCTTTGTCAGGCATCAATGAGAGAGCTTCACGTTTATTTATGAACGATCGTTTCCAAAGGGCATTACAGTCGGACAGGTCGGCTTTTCTAAAGTAAGGATCGATAAGAAAACTATTGTAACTACAGTTATCTACACGAATATTGCCTGAAACAGGATCAGAGCGAAAATCTAACCATACTTGCAGCAGATTCATACCGGTGATTAGAGAGCCTTGGAATGATTCTGAGATAGTCTCAAGGACTCCTTCTTGACGGTGCACCCAGCTAAGCACCTTGGTGAATTGATCTGCCGTATTGTCGTCCGCATTTTCTATAGGGATAGCTACAGTAGACTTGCGATTGCGTCTTTGATGGCCAGTAATCATCTGCACTACACGTCGTATACGATTAAAGTTGAACGTACGCTTACGATTGGCGGGAAGGTTGCCATAGAGGTCATTCCATAAAGACTGATCACCTGATTCAAATCTAGTATCTGTATCAGCCTCTCCCCAAAAGGATTGATTTACGGTTATAGATTCGGCATAGAACGCTTCCATGCGGGAGAGTATGCCTTTATCTTTTTCGTCGTAATATTGCGGGCCCAATTGTGGAAATAAAATGGTTGTCTCCCTTTTAGAAGTCTAGACCCAGTCTACGAAGGGGATCACGCTAAAGCAAGAATTAAAGAGATTGGTTTAATTCTTTTAAACAATGGGTAAAGTCTTCAAGAAAAGCGTCCAAAAAAACAACATATTTAAGACGCTCGGATAGCTTGGTCTCTATAAAAACATGTTTAAAAGTAAGGGTGTTATTTTCAGATATTTTGACTAAATAAAGCCTGAAGGTACTTCTTATGTTTTCATCGGCTTCCCATGACAAAAAAACATCCAATTTATCCTCTATGCATAAAAACTTACAAAAAGGGAAATACATGTTGTTTTTATGAAATAAGCGCTCTAGATCCTTTATCTTATTGCTTACCTCATTGAGTCTTCCATTAAGCTTCTTAGATTCTTCTTCAAGTTCTAATATATCTTTTTCTGCGTAATTATCACTCAAGATAGTCCCTTCAGGGTTTTATAAATCAATATAAATACAGTATAACCCATATTTCTTTTTTACAAAAGCAAAACCCCCTCGAGGTGATGTGTCTCGAGGGGCACCCAAGGAGGTATATGAGAGATTTCTCTAACTCTCACACACACAAATTATAAATATCTTATATACTCTTATAAACTTTCTTCTGCGTTAGAAGAAAGAATGTTATTAAACAATTATCCATTTACTTGTTTTTAACACTCATCTTCATCTTCACGGTACATCGCCTAAAAAAGAAAGGAGAAGCAATGTAAACAAAATGTTGGCTTAAATAGATTTGATTTCAAACATATGAACGTGTGGTCGCTGAGTTGGCGGCCATTTTTAATTCAATCTTTTTTACTTCTTTTCCATCTCAAGCCATCAGGAGTATTCCAATACGGAACATCTGGAACATACATCCAATGAGTAACTTCAATAGGAACATTTTGCGGCACATCGCGTGAATCCGTCAAAAAACAACCACCGTAGCCCAAACTATAGAATGACTTAAAATAGTGGCAGCCAAACTTTTCATTGTGAACCAATAGCGGCATATCAGGATTTGGTAATCTTTCTTTTACAGAAATCCATCCAGTCATTTTTATTCCTCTACAATCGCTAATATTTCTTCTTCTTTCAACAGAATCTGATCATTCTTCAAAGAAATGCCCGCATATTTATTGAAAAGCACACGCTTCTTCTTGGAAATACCAGTCCATTTTTGATCGATTGCTCTACCTATTGCCATAACAATACCAGTTCTTGTAGTACTATCATCACTTTCTGGCTTTAGAATGATACCGCCCTCACTCTTTTCTGAAATAGCATCTTTTACCACAAGAACAAGTTCACATGCAGGTATTATATTCATCTTAAATCCTTTATAAATGGATATGTGTATCTTATTGCGTCTTTTATAAGCTCAGTGGTCGTTATTTTTTGTTGTTTTCGTATAGATTCTTTAACTGCATAATCTTTTAATTGAACGATTATATGTCTTCCGAGCTTCATGGTGATTGATTCAGGATGTGGTTGATAATTATTTAGATCAATGTGCTTCATACTGTCCTTTTTATATTATCGCAGATGGTTCTTTTATATCTGATATTTCAACAACGCAAACATTAGAAGTGTTGATGAAATAGTCATTTGATTTTCTAGAAGCATCAATAATCCCTATAATTTGTGGCTTTCTTGAAAAAAAACCACTTTCAGGGCCATCGCGAAACCATTTTAATAATTCTTCAGGATTATCAGAATCCGTGCTAAAAGCTTTGCCGCATACCATATGAAATGTTACCGTTTTTCTCATTTTTAATACCGTCCTAAATCGTCTCGAAACATATGTGGAAGTCCCGATCCAGATCCCATAACGGCATCTTGATATCGTCTATCCAGCTCTTCGGAACTAAGACCATCTCGCGTCTTTGGAAGAGAAACACAAAGGTAACGCATTGCATCAGCAAAATGGCTAGCAAAATTATGTAAAGGCTGTGATTTGTAGACCCTGTTCTTAACATCATACTCCTGTCTATAGTTCTCAAGCGCCTTTATAAGTGGCACGCATTTCTGATCTATCCACACCTTATTGAGCGTTGAGCGTACGGCTTCTATACCATCAACGATGGATATATTATCCGCTATCGTGAATTTTATACCTAGTTGCTTTGCTTTCTCGATACGGGTCATTCCCGAGCCAAGTTCCCTGACGGCAATGTCATGAGGGGCAATGTGTTTACCGTATAGATATGGTTTCGATGCGAGTACCTTGGCATAATGGTCCAAGCCTTCTTTGGAGTTCTCGTAACAGTCCACGATTCTAATGGTGGTTCCGATTGATTGCCACAGAATAATCGTGGTCGAATCACGGACACCGAGGTCCCAACTAGTATGGGTTTTGAATCCTGGCTCATAAGGCACGTCACCGATACGCCCATCAATGCGCATTTTATCCATATATTTTGCATAGTATGCTCCTTCTACGCCCATATCAAATGAGCAAAAATATTCTTGTTGGATCAAATCCTCTGACATGATACCTTCAGCGCGCTCACGCTCGATCTCTTCAAGAGGAATGTGATTAGTATCATCTAAGGTAAGCTTCATGGCAAACCAGTTCTCAGAGTGCAATGCAATCTGATACAGCTCATACGCATGATTTTTGCCGCGTGGCGTTGTAATAAACAGACACCATCCTAAGTTCGCCGCAAGTATGGGGCGAATGTACTGGTAGGCTCTTGGATCTTGTAGGGCGTATTCTGAGAAGACTACGCCTTGCGGGTTAGTTCCCATAAGCGAATCATAGTTATCACTCCCTACTATCTGAAGTAACGATCCATTCTTAAAGCGTATCTTCATTTCTTGAGAGTTCTTGCTTTCAACAAGACTCTCAGGAATGTAATCCAGTATACGTTCGCCAGCATTGGTAACTGAGTCCCAGATAACTTTTTTACCTTGAGCATAGGTAGGGAAAATGTAATAGATTACGCATGATTTGCGGATACATTGGCGTATACAGAGATTAAAAGCAGTTAGATCTTTGCCAGCACGCCTGGGCATAATGGCAATGACACGTTTATAGCCCTTATTTTCTATAGCATCGACGATTGGTAATTGATAGGGTCGTGGTTTGAACTTGTTCAGATGTACTTGTGCTTCAGGCTTCAGTCCTTTTATTTGATCCATACTCCCTCCCCGGTTTTATACTGAAAACATTTTATCGGTCTGTTCTTTTGAAAATACTCCAGTCATTATTAACATCTTCACTGCGCAGGGGGGACAGAAATTGATTCTTATTTTCCGTGTAGTATCAAGAAAGAAATGAGGACAATTCTCATCAAGTTCTTTATCGCAATAAAGACAAGCGCTCTTGATAGGAAACATCATTTACTTGCAAGTTTCAATTGCGCAATCTGAGCCATAATATCCTGTATATCTTTTTTAACCTGCTCGAGTTGCGATAAATGCGAGGTGACAAATGTAACCAACGCCAATACTTTCTTCTCGAGGGCTTGAATATCAATAGTATTCATTTTTTGTTTTCCTTCCTAACACGGATAAATTGTACCTGAGATAGATTAATAATCACTTCTTCATCGTCTTTAAAATCGCAATTAAACTTGTTAAATATATAAAAGTTATCGCTATAGTAGGTTGATAATGCATAGGTAAGGTCTTCGTAGTTAGCTTTATAGATTATCATGCCGTTATTGGGACCACCTTCAAAGAAGATGGCTATATCATACTTATGGTTATTTTCCATCGTCTGCCTTTTTCCGATATTCTTCTATCTCATCAGGTGTGCATTTATTATCAAATACTAGCTCTATTTCTTTTTCAGATTCAGTTTTAAACTCTTGTTCCACAGAACGAATGAGAAAGGAAAGCATCCCAAAGATGTCTTGCTTGTATACTTCAGCAAGATTTGCATAAAAATCATGCGCCTGATTCGAAGAATAGATAGTAAAATAATCTCTCTGCCGCTGCAATAACACATTAAGCAACCTACCCTTAGCAAGATCAGAACTGTTGTCGATTATAAAGTCTTTATACTTCAGCAAATCATTAAGTATTCCTGCATTAGAACAAGTAACTCTGTATTTCTTCTCAAGTTCACTGATCTCTTTCAGGCTATCTGCGCGTACTTGCTCACGAGTTTTATCTTCTCCTTTATTCTCATATTTTTTATCCATAAATTGTTTAAACTCTTTTGCTGCTTTATTGAGTTTTTCTATATCGTATATTTTACTTTCCATCATTTTCCCTGAAGAAATTTACTGTGTCGATGAAATCTCTTCCACATATCTGCATAGCAAAGTCTGAAGTCTCACAAGCGGGACATGTCAACAAAGTGATTATGAAATCCTTGTCACAATTCTCATAGGTTTCTATATTTCCATCGACATATGTTTTAACGGTGAATGTTTTATCGCTCATTCATTATCCTTGAATAAGGTAGCAGCGTCATAATTGAAATAGTATCGGTGAAAGCTTCTCAATTCAGCATTACATAAAGCGCAGTAGCTATCTGGATTCATTCTTATTCTTTCTTTCTATCTATCCGTCCCAGCTGTGATAAATGTGGTGTATCAATATTTAACCAATCAACTAAAAAATTGAGCTTTAACCGTTCAATAGATTGATCATAATATTCAGCACATGTCTTACATAATTCATATAAATAATCTTCCGTATCATCTTCTTTATCTGGTCCCATAACACCAGATATTTCACCGGTAAACTCTCCGAGAGATTTTCCACATTTATCGCAATGACCCTCATACATTATTCTTGTTCTTTCTTTGGAACCAAATCACTTTCATCGGGATTCATTTTTAATAACATCGGCTTCCAAATCAAATGGATGCAATTCTTGTGGGAGCTCTATAATAAGTTTTATTTTACTCTCTCTTTCTTGAGAAAGTTGCATTCCTTGACCGTATTCAGCGGGATCCCACACAACGTAATAACGGCATTCTTCTTTCTCATAGTTGGCCAGGCATATTCTTCCCTTAAAAAAGGCTAAAAACGGTCGACCATCTTTAGGAAGTTCGTGACGATTATTTATCTTTTTCCAGTTCATTCTTGTTCTTTCTTTGGAACCAAATCACTTTCTGGATATTTCTCTATCACCACAAACGTCTCACCACCCTTATGTTCCACCTCTTTAGGCTTCAAACTTGCCCGCCATTTGCACATATCTGCCCAATCCTTGTCGTACTTAGGCATCATGAATATCGTTGATCCTGGTTCAAATCTACGTTCTATCAGGCCGGCCTCTCTTCTGCACCCTAAAATGGTAAGCATGTTATCGTTTGCTTCTTGTAACCGAGGACACATTTGGCAGTATCGGGCCCATCTATATTCTGATATGCCTTGCAGTATCATAAAGTCTTGTATTTTATAGCCCTTCTCTGTGGTGTACGCCCACTTCTCGGCATTTTCTGCTAATCTTATCAATGTTGCTATCGTCACCGGAACTAATCTCTGACTATTGTAATTATAGTACTCATCTAACAGCTCTATTTTTGTACCATTTGCCTTTTCCATACTATGTTGGGGGATTGGGCCGTTGGAACGATCATTGTCGATCCTCCCTTTATGGCGTTTCCTCTTAACTACCATCTCTTTTGGCATCTTTTACCTCGCTTATAATGAGCTCAAGGCGTGGAATAATACTCAGTCGTTTTTCTATGAGCATCGATACAATTATAGCAGGATCCTCAAAAAGCAAACCAGTGCACAGATCTTCTATGGCCTTTGTAAGAGCTCCTAATGCAGGTCGTGTCATATGGAATCTGTTATTACGTTCTTGCCTTCTTTTCTCTCCCATACCTTCAGGGAAGTCAAGGAAGAATATAGCCTTTATTGCTATAGGAGACTCAAAGAAACGTTGCTTCATGTGTTGTGTTTCAAGCACACTCGTGAAAATCAAATGGCTGTGAGCCCATGCGTCAAAAAGCTTGCCTCTTGAAGCCCTATGGCGGGCTAGAGGCATAAAGTCACCTTCAATCAAGTACGTCTTCGTCACTCTCGTCTCCGTTTAATCCATCCGTGAATAAATTTGCCATATGGTTAACGATTTGGGTAGGGGGTGCAGCGTTCGTATGTCTAACAGGGGAAACTTTTATCTCCGTTGAAGTTTGGTTGGTTTTAGGGGGATTCAATAAGGCAGACAGCTCATGCTCTCGTCTTGCCAGAGTTCCTTTGGCCATCATCAATGCCATCGGGGCGCCAGGTTCACCCTTCAGCGAACGTTCGGTTAGATTCTCAACGTGCCACTTCATACCAGCGATCTCATCAACGAGCTGAACTTCTGAAAATCTTCTTACCCGTTCTTCAGCGGCTGCTCTTTCACGAGCCATCGTATCGCGTACTTGCTGGCTATAGCTGTTCCGTTGTGGCTCTTTTGCTTTTATTTGCTCTGCAATACTAGCCGGCCGGCTGGCTCTAAACTTAGAAAGCAGATTGAGCTGGCGCAATGCATCGGCTTTGGCAAATATAGGTTCCTGATTGTTTTCTTTGCACCACTTCATGCAAAGATGCATAAAAAAGGCAAACGGTTGTTTAGGATGTGCTTTTTTCATTTGCATGGAGACAGAATCTAGGCATTCATCCGAAAAAGCAGCAAGCTTCTCCGTGTCCATGGTATCCAGGCTCTCTCCCCTGGCAACCAAAGCCCGTTCAATATCCAAAATCTTTCTGATTGTAACTTCATTCACTTTTTTATCGCTTCTTTGGTATGCTTTGTTTACGGCACTTCTATTAAGACCAATTCTAAATAACCGTCTGGCCGGATCCGGAGAAGAAGTCTTATTCTTATAGGCTGTAACATATTCTGATAGTAACATAGAAATGCCAATCTTGAACACAGGATATGCATTGAAAAAACGTGATAATATTGCACGCACTCTAGGCAATGAAAAGTAGTTGGTGATCGAAAGAATGCCACAACCTATACGTCGCTGTTTAATGAGGATAAGGCCAAGTTTTTTGAATTTCGCTATTGCCCTATTTGCAGTTTGACGTGTGAATCCTTGTTGTTCTCCAAAGTAGGTCTGATTGAATTGTATCGTATTCCCATAGCGGGCTACATAGAAAAGAATTCTATCCAGAACGGTGAGTTCAGAATCGGTTAAGTCATACACGAGTTGTGTTGGATATTGGAGAATGTACTGTTGACAAGGGGTCTTTTCCACTATATTCTTTTTTTCGGGTTGATCTTTTCGGGTTTGATCTGATTGACCGGGTTGATTCACGTTAACCTTTTCGCTTTGGTTCTGTTAGATACAATTTTCTGATTGTGTGGTCTAGCAAAACTAATTATTTGGAGGGCTTTCACAGCCCTCTTTTTTTTTGTCAATAAATTAGATAAAGCATAGCGCATCGTATTAAATCAGCAAGAAAAATTTTCATTTTAGTTTTCCAAGCTATCAAATCTGCTATAATTATACGTAGAATTACACACAAACAGAGAAAAATGAGATGGAAATAACCCAAGAAGTATTGTTACCAAAAGCACCTCGAAATAATAGTCCCAACGAATCGTTAGACCTAAAAGAACTCTTTGCAGCATTGGCTAAAGCACAATCAGAGATGCGTGTTGCCGGTCTGTCATCAGAGAACCCATTCTTCAAATCACGTTACGCAGACCTGGCAGATATTGTGCGGGCATCGCGTCCCGCATTAACCAAATACGGCCTGAGTGTGATCCACCAGATTCTGCCCAATGAAGACGGGGCAAATATATTACATTGCATCCTGTGTCATTCTTCAGGGCAATTTATGCGTACATCAATGCGTATCCTACCCGTGAAGAATGATATCCAGTCCTTGGGATCATGTATTACTTATCTGAAGCGTTATACCTACGCAGCGATAACTGGTGTGATCACCTCGGATGAGGATGATGATGGTGAATTGGTTATGGGCAGTGTGCGTGAAGAGACAAAGAAGGGAACTTCGCTGAACACAAAATATAATCCAAAAGAAGAATCTCATATAACAATCACGCGAGAGCAATTAGAAGAGTTAGAGTATGAGCTTGCAGAATATACGGACATCACTGAGATGGTGTTAAATGGTCTTAAGATACATGCGCTTGCGGACATGCCAAAATCAAAATTCATAACTGCTATAAACAGAGTCAGAGAAATAAAAGAATCTCGTAATAATCCTAAATCACACAAGTAAGGTATAAAAATGGCCTTCGACCTCTTTGCGTTAAGCAAGGAGAGTTTTAATGATCTAAAAGAACGATTTTATAGTAAATTCGAAAAACGTGGTAAAGATGATTGTTGGGAATGGAAAGCAAGAAAAAATAAGCCTGGATACGGATCAATTGTTGTTCAATTAGAAAAAAAACAATATTCATATTTGGCTCACAGACTTTCATGGGTACTTTATTATAATTCTCCTATCCCTCCTACTCTTTTTTGTTGCCACTCTTGCGACAATCCATCTTGTGTTAATCCTACTCACATAATGCTTGCTACCCACAAAAACAATATGCAAGATGCCAAAATAAAAGGAAGATTAAAAAACGGGTATGGGCCATGTAGACAAGCAAGAACGGAAAAAGCAAAAAAGCGTCATCTAGAAATAGCAAAAGATATAAAAAATGGATTGTCCCAAAAAGAAATAAGACAGAAACATAAAATTCGCCCTCAATTGTTATGGGCAATCAAAAAAAGACCTTATGTTATCGAGATGTTGAATAGTTCATGATAGCTTCTACGGCTTGGTTCAAATATCCAAAAACACGACTATTTGGACCAGGCGTAGTATTGATGTATACTTCAAGATATTTTATGTGGGCATGCAGAACATAAGAAAGCCTCTTCAAGCTGCATGCCTCTTTTAAAAAGAGTAATAATGATAATTCGTTATACGGCTCCTCCGACTAAATATGACGCTGCACCGTATAAAACATTATGCATTCTCCACTTGAATGATGAAGGGACAGCCAGCCGGCTTTTTATTCAAACAGCAGAAGATGAAATAAATCCTAATTGGATGGCCGTTGAAGAATTGGTGATACAGGCATTGAAACCTCGATTCGAAGATGTTAAATTTCTGGAAGAGTGCCTTAAAAAGATCAAAGAATAACCTTAACAAGCTGCCTTAAAACTATCTTCTCTCTCAAATACCCTCTTATCTCTATTTCAAAAGTATCTGCGAAGTTTGCGTTAGTCCCGCTTCGAGTAATGGTAGTTTTAAAATGAATCTGGCGTATAAAGTCTTCTTCAACACGACGCATATGAGGTTCAAATACACCGCGCCTAGGACGTTCATCATCAGGAAATGTACTGCTCATACCAGAAGATGCTGGCACGGGCAAAATTGGTATAGCAGAAGAAGCCCTTCCCCGTAGTTCAGAAGAGCTTTGGGCATTGTTAGTTCTACTTGAGTCAGCGGCTTGAAAAGGAAGAGACATAAGAAGGTGAACCAATATAAGAGAAGTCTTCATAGATTATCCTCACAGTTTTGCTATCTCCTGAAGATTAAGATCATAATCATTCTGCATGATTTTTAGGTTGTTATAATAGAGGCTTACCCGTATAAAAGCATTGTTTTGCTTCTTATAGGCTTTTACCGATAGATGACACTGCGTTGCTACGGCATAAGGAGACATTGGGGCGGCATTTACAATAAAGGGTTGTGGGAGATTTTGTCCTGCTGTGCCCTGCGTAGCATTATGCGAAGCATGGGCGTAGCGTTGAGGCGAAGACGGAGGAGTATTCATACCTTTAAGGCAAAGACAGCTCAGAAGATGCATGAGTATAAGATAAGATTTCATATTTTATCTCCTTAAATTCCCCCCAGATAATCCGGGGGGATATAAAGCCCACTTTACATACCGTAGTATATAAAGGGAAAACCTAGTATAACACAAATCAAAGAGGTACCGTTAATACAAAATACTCAAGACGAATACTTATGGTATTGTCATTGGCTGCATTCCCGGTAATTTCTCCACTTGCAGTCTGATCAATCGCCACAAAAAGAGGTTGGTTAATACAAGACGCAGTTGGAGTACCAGCATTGTTCTGAGGAATAGATATTATCTGATAGTTACTTGTGGTTTTAGAAAAGGCACCTCCTGAAGATACAGGAGCTAAGAGAGTACTGCCGGTGTTCACATTAGTAAAATAAAGAGCAATCCCTAAGCCTGAAGGAGCTACGAAAGCATTACTTCCGCCATAGTTTAGGAAAGCTACCGAACTGATAGGAACAACGATAGTATTAGCGCCTTGTGCAGCAAGAATCTGAATCGGTGTAGCTTGCAGGTTCTTAATCTGTGAGTTAGTAAGATTGAGAGTTATTGATTGAGGAACATTAGAACCACCAGCAATAGTTACTGTATTGCCCGATGCGGTTGTTGTTAAACCGCCAGTTCCTACAATGTTGAGTATCCCTGCTGCCGGTGTTGCGCTTCCTGTATTACCATCAAAGGTAAGACTAACTCCGGTAGATGCAATGGTGATCGTTCCTGCCCCATTGGTCACCGATATGCCAGTCCCTGCGGTAATCGTATTTAAAACAGGATTGGCACCGGTTGAACCAATAGGTATTTGACCATTGGTTGCTACACCCAAAGATGATATAGTCCCAGAACTATTACCCACCAGAAGTGAATGATTGGTCGTGGAAACTTCACCTATAACGCCCGAGTTGTTCGATACAAGAACACCATTGGTAAAGCCATAGTAGTATCAACCCAAAAGTCACCTACATTAAAATTCTGCACATCAGTTGGCGTTGGTGCATTGGGTGACATATACATATTAGGGGGCATCTGAGGCTCGACACCCATATAGGCGAGAGGATTAAGTCCAGTAAGTCGTTTACTCATTTATACTCCTATGTAATTACTTCAGTGATAGTGAAAAATGAAGTGAGAGTTCCGCCATAGTTATTGCCAATCCCATCTTGATTTATTGTCGTTGGGGGAGAAGCAACAGCAGCATAATAAATAGCATAAGTAGTGGGACTGGTAATTCCTGCTAATCCTTCGAAATATAAAAGACCAGTAGATGGGTTTCCTGAAGCACCGTTTGTGTGTACTCCGCTTGTTGTAATGAGTGTACTCCCTGAAAATAAACATAGGATAGAATCACCACCACCGCCCATTTGCACTGATGATTCAAATATTAACGTATTTGTGGTACTCATCGGTGTAAAAGACAGGGACATCAGAAAAACAGTATTAGAAGTTGTTGGTGTGACAGACGCATCTGCTATATTCGTATTGCTAAAACTCGCCACCGATGTGCTTGTCCTTGCTTGCTGAACAGGGGTTCCGCTTCCTCCGCCTCCACCAGAAGCCCCAATCGTTATCGTAGAGCCAGATGCAGAAGTGGTTACGCTCCCGGTTCCATGAAAGGTAATAGTATTAGAACTTGGCGTTGCGGTTCCCGCATCAGATACATACGTCGTCACGGGCGCATTAATTACAACTGTATTGCCTGATGCAGATGTACTTGCAATGCCACTCCCACTTATTCTTATCACGCCTGCTACAGGAGATGCAGATCCGCTATCAGCAACAAAAGAATTAGTAGCTGAACCACTGTTTATATTAATCCATGTTGCTAAATTATCGACAACTGAAGTTATCACAAAAGCATTATTAGTAGCGGTATTTATCCATTCCGTACCGATTTGAGCCCTATCGCTTGCTCTTGGATCTTTCTTAGAAACAATAGGTTCTTGACCTATATTAACGAGAGGTTCAGACAACCCGTAAGATACTTTTCTATATATTTGTTTTGCCATTATTTCTCACCTCAAAGTAAAATTATCCTGTTTCCCCTATGGAGTTATAGTTGTATACCATACGGTAATAGAAATAGTATTATTTCCTGCTGCATTACCACTTATTTCAGTAGCTGAAGATTGAGAAACAACTAAAGCCTTATTCAAAACAGTAGATGATGCTACATTCCCAAGAGAATTCGAAAAACCACCAAATATATCTTCAACTTGGCTTGAAGTTGAAGTAATCATAGCTGATGCGCATATACCACCTCCAATTTGGCCTACTCCAGTTGAATCAGTTCCGAGATATAATTGTAAAGGTTGCCCCCCCCCATTCACGAATGCATTGGAACCGCCATAATTTAATTGAGAAGTCGCATGCATGATAACAATAAGCTTTCCAGAGCCAGGAGTAGATATAATAGTAATCGGTGTTGCATGGAGTGCTTTTATTTGGGCAGATGTTAAGGTAACTGTAGCTGTTTGAATACCACCACCAGGAGCTGCTTGAAAACTCGGAGCTGTGCCAGCAGCATTTGCCGTCAGTACAAAGCCAGCAGTGCCGGTAACCGTTGATATAACACTCGTGCTTGAAGTAACCAAAGCGCCTTCAGCTACTGCTCCTAATTTAACACCACCACTACCTGCTTGAAGAGTAGTTGTTGATGTTGTATTTGTGCTGCCAAGAACAACAGTTTTTGCTGCGCCCCCAGTACCAATGTTAAGCGTAGTTGCAGATGCATCAGTGCTTATACCCAGAACACCTGTTCCACTATTTATTGTAAGGGCGCCATTGGTAGAGGTCATATTAAGTGCACCAGAACCAGATTGAAGCGTCGTTGCTGAAGTACTATTTGTAGAACCAAAGGTTGAAGTTTTTACACCAGCACCAGTACCAACATTAATAGTACTTGTAGTTGCATCTGTGGCTAAAGAAACAGTGCCGCCATTAGCAGTAATGCCCGCAAAAGTAAGTGTCTCTGTGCTCCCTGATCCACCAAAGGATAAACCGGTTGTTCCACCAGCAAAGGTAAAAGAACTTCCCGTTAATCCGCCTCCAGTATCCCCAGTAATAGTAATGCTCGCCGAAGCCGGAGATTGAAATGTCGGGGCTGATCCCGTAATGCCAGTCAAGACCTGGCCAGTCGTGCCAGCTGCTGTTGCGGTTATAGCAGAAGTACCATTTCCTAGAAGAACACCATTTGAAGTAAGAGTTGCAGCGCCAGTCCCTCCGTTTGCCACTACTAAAGTGCCACCCAGTGTTTCAGTAGACCCAGCACCTGCAAAGGTAAGGCCT
>WNFR01000831.1_pt1 | contig 31553 bp, 22 predicted proteins | sample 5400221 | NCBI WGS metagenome assembly WNFR01 (sample SAMN13153357, study PRJNA577476) | soil metagenome | isolation source: 40 cm soil under Madrone tree | place: USA:California | collected 2016-06-14
CAACCATCCGAGCGTGCCTCCAATCACTGCCAGCGTCAGGCTTTCGGTCAGCGCCTGCCGGATGAGCCGGAGGCGGGCGGCGCCAAGCGCTGCGCGCACGGCCATCTCTTTCTCTCTTTCACTGGCGCGCGCCAACAGCAGATTCGACACATTGACCGAAGCGATTAGCAGGATAAAGAACACCGCGCCCAACAGCACAGACAAGCTCACTTCTGAGTCACCGACGATTGATTTTTTGAGAGTTGTCACCCGCACGACTTTGGATTTGCTGCTTGGATACTGCTGCTCCACCTGTCTTGCAATCGCGCCCAGTTCGGCCTGCGCCTCCTGCTCAGTAGCGCCCGGCTTTAAGCGGCCGATGACCCGAAGATAAAAGGGCGGGCGAAAACGCGGTGGATTGATTTGCAGCGTTGTCCAAAGCTCAGACGGACCGGTGGCGGAGAAACGGAAGTCCGGCGGCATCACCCCGATGACGGCGTAACTTTCACCATTAAGCGTAACTGACTGGCCGACGACATCTGCATCCGAGTTCAGGTGCTTTTCCCAGAAGCTATTACTGACGACTACGGTGCGCGGACTCCCCGGTTTGTCTTCGTCGGACAGGAAGGTCCTGCCGCGTTGCGCTTTCACCTTAAGCACATCGAAGAAGTCTGCCGACACGACTGCGCCGATCACTTGTTCGGGCGCCCCGGCGCCCGTGAGGCTGAAACGATTTCCGGGTGAAATGGCCGCGACTTTCTCGAAGCTCTGATTCCGTTCCTTCAGCGCAAGGAAGTCAGCGTTGCCATAACCGCCCCTGCCCTGAGCAGTCTCAGGATTGTTTAGAAATATCTGCATCAGCCGATGCGCCTCAGGATATGGCAACGATCGCAGGAGCACCGCATCCACAACGCTGAAGATCGCCGTGTTAGCGCCAATGCCGAGCGCAAGCGTGATCACGGCAATCGAAGTGAAGCCCGGCTTCTTTAGCAATATTCGCGCCGAGTAGCGCAGGTCTTGCAGGAATCCATTCATCAGATCACCTCCAGGGGTGGTTTCTGGTTTCTGGTTTGTGGTTTGTGGTTTGTGGTTCGGGGTTTTCACAGAGTCTCTGGAAACCACAAACCAGAAACCAGAAACCACAAACCAGGAACTCTGAACCCAGACTATCGCGCCAGCTTGACCGCCAGCTCCAACTGCTCGTCAACGCCTCGCAGCAGATTCGCTACCTTCGTCTCAACCACGTGATCGGGTCGAGTGCCTCGACGCTTGCCGTCATAGCCCGGAACCGCGTTCCAGTATTCGTACATCGGCACCCTGACTCGCATCTTCGAATTCGGCAACGTCACCATCGTCTGCATGCCCGAGTTGTTTCCGTAATAAGCGCCGCCCGTCTCCTCGCCGATGAACGTTGCTCGCTTGAGGTGATGCGCCACCGCGCAAAAATCCGCCGCCGTCGAAAAAGTCGCGCCGTCAATGAGTACAAATACTTTCCCCAGAAACGGATATTTCCCGGGCGGTTGCTCCGCGACTCCCGGGTGAAGTTTCGCGGTCACCAGAAAGCCTCCCGCCGGATTGACCGTCATGCCTTCGCGCAACCGGACCTCATTTCCACTCCAGTCCGAGTGCTCTTTGAATGAAGGATTGATTGTCTTTACGTCGATGTGATCGAAGTAGCGGAACGGCTTGTCCGTAAGATAAGACACCAGCATCGCGCCGTACATATCTGCGCCGCCGCCGTTTCCGCGCAGATCGATAATCAGCGCCCTGGTCCCCTTCTCGCGCAGAGTCCGGAAGGTGTCCTCCATCCACTGCGGATACTTGCTCCCGCCGAACCCACCGATGTGGATTTCCGCGATCTCCGGGTCTTTCAGAAATCGCATCGCCAGGTTTTCGCTCGTCCACTGGAGCTTCCCGATGCTCGCTTGCAATTCGGCGTTCAGGGGGTTGTGGGTCAGGTTCTTCTTACGGTCGGAGTCCTCCACGCCGAGCAGTTTCGAAGTGACAGTCGTGCCGGCCGCGTCGCGAGCCCTGACGGTGAACTCTTCCGTCTTCTCTACGAACAGCCAGTAATTCTGTCCGAAGCTGCGTTGAAGCCTCACTCGCCTGCCGGTCTCGATATCGCCGTCGGCCGCCAGCTTGGGCAGAATGCGGTTGAGAATGTCGACGGGCTTTCGACCGTTGATCTCGATGATTTCCATTCCCGGACTAATGGTCCTGTCATCGGGCGTGTCATTGGACTGCACCATCAGCCGCCGCCCCTCGACCATGATCCGCAGCGGAAACATCCGGGCGCCGGCCATCTCCTTCTGCGTCTCCTCATCCGCCGTGAGTCCCGTGTGCCCACATCGGATCTGGGCGAGCGTCTCGATCAACACCACCATGAACTCGGCCTTCGTCAGCGGACGGTTGAGCTTCGCGCGCTCGGCGTCGAACAGTCGGTCCATCTCGGCCTTCGACGAATACCGATACAGACCCGAGTGAGCCTCTTCGAGTGCCTTGCGCATCAGGTCGAAATCCGCCTGGGTTTCGGCAGGCGGCAGCGCCTCGCCAACGGCGGGAATCAGAGGCCCAGACGTTAACGCTGATAGAGCCCGGGGACCGGCGACCCCGAGCAGCGGAACGATCAAAGCCATTCGAACGACGAGCCGCAAAACTTTTCTCATAATTCTTCAATCCATCTTCTGTCTTCTATCTTCGTCCCCTATCCTGGATCGTCAGCTTCGTCCACTAGTGTTTCTCCAGCCGGATCGAGCCGTCGCCGGTCCTCAACGAAAGCAATTTGCCGCCCCCGTTGATTTGACCGTGAACCTCTCGTTTGCCCTGGCGACCCGAAACCATTACCGGCATATCGAAATCGATACTTCCGTCGTTGGTATGTAACTCAACGTCGGCTGCGATCGTTGCCGGCACGCGCAGAGTCAGATTGCCGTCACCCGTGTTCAGCCGCCAATTCGCTTCGAGCTTCGAGCCTTCACCTGCCACTGCGTCAATGCCGCCGTCGCCCGTCTTCACATCGAGCACGTCGAAGCGTCCGTTAACCCGAACCCGGCCGTCGCCCGTTTCCGCGCGAAGTGAGCCATCGATCCCGATAAGCTCGATGCGACCGTCGCCCGTGTGCAGGGTGAGGTCGCCTCGGACATTACTCATGTCGATATTGCCGTCGCCCGTGCTCGCGCGCAGAGTTCCCTGTAACTCGGATAAGTTGAGGTTGCCGTCGCCGCTTCGCAAGAGGATGGTCCCTTTCACGCCTTGCACATCCACGTTGCCGTCGCCGGTGTGCAAATCGAGGTCGGCATCGCGCGGAACCTTGATTTCAATATCGACGCGCCGGTTGCGCCAGTTCATCTGAATCGTGTGGCGCGGGAAGCGCACTTCGATGTCGATCTGGTCGCCGGTTTGGCGGTCAACGATGTTGATCCCGTCACCGCCGATTTTCCAACCCTGGGTTGTAATTCGCGCCGTGACCGTCGAACACTCGCAAGACGTCACACGAATGTTCGCATCGCTGGTTTCGATGTGTAGTTTGGCCGTTCGTTCCAGGTTGAAGCTTTTCGTCCATTCATCCGGCGAAGCGGATGGCAGGAACGATAGAATCACCATGCAAATCATCAAGATCATGAGCTACCTCCTCAATAAATTTCGATTTTCGATTTCCGATTTCCGATTGTGCTTTCGAGAGGTCGCGCTTCTCTTTCAATCGCCAATCGCCAATCGGCAATCGGCAATCAGTTCACTCGTACCGCAACGCGATCATCGGATCGACCTTCGTTGCCCTGCGCGCCGGCGCCAAACAAGCTCCCAGAGCCACTGCCGTCAGCAAGAACGAAATTGCGCAGAAGGTCAGCGGATCTGTTACCTTCACCCCGAAGACCATGCCCGCCAGGAGGCGGGTCAACGCGAACGCCGCAACCAGGCCGGCGCCAACGCCAATCAGAGTCAGCGTTATGCCTTGCCTGATGACCAGCGTGAGCACATCGCCGCCCCGCGCGCCAAGCGCCATCCGCACGCCGATCTCGTGAGTGCGCTGGGTCACCGAATAAGAGATCACGCTGTAGATTCCGATCGCCGCAAGCAACAATGCCAACGCCGCAAATCCGCCGAGCAGCGTCATCATGAATCGGCGCGGCCCGAGATCCCGGTCGATCAGAAACCCGACCGTTCGAACCTTCCAGACCGGTTGATCTTTATCCACCGACCACACCGCGCTGCGAACCGCGTTCGCCATGCTCATCGGTTCCGGCTGGGTCCTGACCACCAGCGTCGCGAAGATGAACGGGTTCTGTGCGAAGGCCAAATAAACTTGAGATATGCGTTCCTCGTCGAGACTCCCGTGCTTGACGTCCCCCACGATGCCAACGATGGAGGCGGTGACATTATTCTCGCCGAGGCCGGTGTCGACGATCCGGATTTGCTTGCCGATCGGGTCTTCGTCGGGCCAGTAGCGCCGCGCCATCGTTTGATTAATCACCACCACCAACGGCGTTCCGGTCTGATCCTGCTCGCCAAAGACTCTGCCGCTTAGCAGAGGAATTTGCATCGTTTGAAAATAGTAGGAGTCAGCGGAGTTGCGCTGCGCGAGGGGCTCCTCGCCTTTGGGCGGCTGCGGGTGATCGATCGGGACGAAACTCAGCGTGCCGCCGTTCCCGCTGTAGGGCAACGCGAGCACGACGGATGCAGACGCTACGCCGGGAAGCGCGCGAACCCGCTCGACGACCTGGTTGTGAAAATTCCACTGCTGCCGACCGTCGGGATATTTATTGCGAGGGACGCGGTATTCGAGCGTCAACAGGTTCTGCGGATTGAAGCCGGGCGCGACGCTCAGCAGATTCAGGAAGCTTCTGATCATCAAACCGGACCCGATTAGCAGCACCAGAGCGAGCGCGACTTGTGACACCACCAGCACCCCGCGCGCGCCGCCGCGCGCCGAGCCTCCGCCTGAAGTCTTTCCGCCTTCCTTGAGCGTTTCAGAAAGATCGAGCTTCGAGAACTTCAGGGCAGGCGCCAGCCCGAACAGCAAACCGGTGATCATCGAAATCGCGAGGGTGAAACCGAGCACCAGCGGATCGAGCTTGATTTTCACACCAGCAGGCAGGTCCAACGGACTGCTGGCTGCCAGCAGGTCGGTTCCCCACGACGCGAGTAACAGACCAAGCGCGCCTCCAAGCAGCGAGAGCATCACTGTTTCAGTCAACAGTTGACGGACAAGCCGGACGCGGCTCGCTCCGAGCGCTGCTCGCAAGGCCATCTCCTTCTGACGAGCGATGGCGCGAGCCAGCAGCAAGTTCGCCACGTTTGCACAGGCGATCAACAGTACGAAGCCGACGGCGCCAAGCAACACAAACAACGACGGCTTCAGATCCCTGACTATGAAATCCTGAAACCCTTCCACCACAACGCGCCGCTCAGCGTTTGTTTCCGGGTATTGCTCGGCGAGACGGCCCGCGATTGTGTCCATTTCCGATTGAGCTTGCTTGAGGGTCACGCCCGCCTTGAGGCGGGCTATCACCGCCGCGGCGGTCTTTCTGCGATCATCTGAAAAGCTCGGATAAGATCGAATCGGCAGCCACACATCGGCATCGCCCCATTGAAAATGAAACTCCGGAGGCAGGACTCCAACCACGGTGAAGGGCTGGCCGTTCAGAATGAGTGCCGTGCCGATCAGCTTCGGATCTGCTCCGAACTGATTGCGCCAGAGCGCGTCGGTAAGAATCGCTACGCGTTCAGCGCCGGCTTGGTCTTCGCCCGGCAGGAAGCCCCGCCCCAACGCAACGTCGATTTTGAGCGTCTTGAAGAAATTGTCAGAGACGAAGTTGCCGACGATTCGCGTGGGCTCCTCTCTGCCGGTCAGGTTGACGCTTTGTCCCGCGAAGGCCGAGAACTCGCTGAAGAGCTCGCTCTGTTGCCGCCAGTCTCGAAGATCGGGATAGGTAACCCAGTCGCGCGGGATCCTTGTGGTTCGGGTGAGAGCCACAACCAGTTGCTCGGGTTCGGCAAATGGAAGCGGGCGCAGAAGCACCGCGTTCACCACGCTGAACATCGCGGTATTGGCGCCGATCCCCAGCGCTAGCGTCAACAGCGCGACGGCGGTCAACCCCCGATGTTTAATGAGCATCCGCACGCCATACTGCAAGTCTTGTATAAGAGTGTCCATCGTTCATCCTTGATGGTCTCTGGTTTCTGGTTTCTGGTTTCTGGTTGTTTCGCTCGTCGCATCGCGCAGCCAACACTCACAGAGTCAGAAAACCAGAAACCAGCAACTACTCGTACCTCAAAGCGACCATCGGGTCGACTTTCGTCGCGCGCCTTGCAGGAATGTATCCAGCCACCGCGGCTACCGCGAGCATTACAAGTACGGCAACACAAATCGAAACAGGATCCGCCGGGCTCAATCCAAAGAGCAGCCTCGACCCCAGGCTGGTGACAAAGAGCGCCGCAGCCAATCCGGCGGTGACTCCCGCTACGACCAGCACAAGTGTCTCGCGCAGGATCAGCCACAAAACATCGCGAGGTTTGGCTCCCAGCGCCATGCGGATGCCGATCTCGTTTGTGCGCCCCGCCACGCTGTAAGACATCATCCCGTAGAGGCCTATGCACGCGAGTAACAGCGCCAGAACTCCAAAAAATCCGGAGAGCATTGCCATCAGTCGTTCGCGCAGGAGTGAGTTCTCGACCTGGCTTCTGAATACCGCGGACGTGACGACGATTGCCGGGTTGATCTCATTGATCGCGAGCTTTGCTCCGGACAGAATCGCGGATGGATCTGAATTCGAGCGAAGCACCAGTTGAGTGAATTCGCCGGCGTGTGAATTCTGCGACATCGAGCGAAAGAAGACGGGCGCAAAGTCTTCCCGCAGGTCTCGGTATTTTGTGTCTCTCGTTAGTCCGACGATTTCGTAGAGCGTCTGTGGTTCGGTGGGAGTCGCTTCAATCCAGAAGCGCGCCCCGATCGGATTCGCGCCATTGGTGAACTGTCGCGCGAACGACTCATTCACGATCGCCACCTTTGGTGAGTTCAAACTGTCGCGTTCATCGAAGTCCCTTCCGGCCGCCAACGGTGTTCCCATAGTCTTGAAATAATCAGTGCTGATCACGCTGATGTAGGAGTTTGTTCCTTGCTCGGGGTTTGATCCCGCTATCCAGAGCTTGTTCGACCATGAAGTTCCAGTCAAAGGAACAACGTTCGTTTCGGCGGCCGCTTCGACCCCCGGAACGCCGCGAACCCGATCGAGCAACTCCCTTTTGAACGCCAGGCGGCGATCGGGAGGCACCTTCATATCGCCCGGATTCACATACGCGACCATCAGGCCGTTCTGTTGGAAGCCTGCATCCAGGGTCGTCAGCTTTCGCAGGCTGCGGGAAAACAGCAGAGCGCCCACGACCAGCACGACTGACAGCGCGACTTGTGTGACTACGAGCGCGCGCCGTAAGCCAAACCGTTCGCGACTCGCCGTAAGCCCGCGTCCACCGGCGTTCAGGATGGTGTTGGGCGCCAGCCGCGTCACTCGAACCGCGGGCGTCAAACCGAACAGAGCGCAGGTCAGAATGGCAACACCGGTCGTGAAGGCTGCCACGTGCCAATCTGTTTCCAGCGCTACGAACAGTCCGTCTCCTTCGGTACTGATGAACGAGACGATAAATCGGCTCAAGTCCCCGGCTATCAATGTGCCGAGAGTCGCTCCGGCGGCGGCGAGCAACAAACTCTCGACCAGCAACTGTCTGATCAAACGCAAGCGCGACGCACCGAGCGCCACCCGAACTGCGATCTCTCGTTCTCGCGCGCTGGCGCGCGCCAGCATGAGATTCGCGAGGTTTGCGCACGCTACCAGCAGAACCAGACCGGCAATCGCCAGCAATAACCAGAGCGGATCTCCATACGCTTCCCGCAACTGAGAAACACCCGTTCCGACGGGCACGGCCGAGAGTTTGAACGCGAGATAGCTCTTTACACTCTCAGCGGGGTAATTCGATGTGAGCGACGCCTCAAACACAGCACTCGAGATTGCATTAAGGCTTGCGGTTGCCTCGTGCGGCGAACAACCCGGTTTCAATCGCCCCACCACCGAGAGCCACCAGTGGGTTCCGTCGGTGAGTGCGCTATCTTCGGGATATAGGACTGGTTGCGCGCAGATCGGAAGCGCTACGTCGAATGATTGCCCAACCTCGAGGCCAAAGAAACTGCTGGGCGTCACGCCGATGATTTCAAATGGGCGACCCTCGAGCCGGACCATCTTGCCAATCACCGACGGGTCTCCCGCGAATTCGCGTTGCCAGAACGCGTAGCTGATAACAGTTCCCGAAAAGCCGCAACCGCGCTGATCGTCACTCTTCGTGAATCCGCGGCCCAGGATCGGCTGGACCCCAAGCGTATTGAAGAAGTCGCCGCTCACCCAGACCGTCTGCGCGAAACGGGCCTCGCCTCCCGATGCGAGGTTGACCCACCGATCGCTTCCCCACGCAAGAATGCTGGAAAACGATTGTTGATTGTCACGAATCTGCTCCCAGATCGGATTTGTCGCTGTGGCGTGCCAACTAGCCCAGCTACCGCGTGCTCCGGTCGTATCGGCGATGCGGACTTCAACGAGTTCCTGGGGGTTCTTGACCGGAAGCGTGCGCAGACGAACCGCATTGATCAGTTGAAAGATCGCCGTGTTGGCGCCGATACCCAACGCCAGCATCAATATTGCGACTGCGGTGAAGCTCAGATTCTTACGCAGCAGCCGCACGCTGTAACGGAGGTCCTGCCACAATGTGTTCATGATGCCTCCAGCCTTTGGGACTTTGGTTCAGGGTTCCGGGTTCAGGGTTTCTGGTTTTGGTTTCTGGTTTTTGGTTTCTGGTTCAAACTCCCTGGTAACCAGCAGCCTCGAAACCAAAAACCAGAAACCAGAAACCAGAAACCAAAAACCAAAACCAGAAACCCGAAACCACGAACCGGACCCACGAACCTATTCGTACCGCAGCACCTCCATCGGATCTACTTTTGCTGCGCGCTGCGCAGGCACGAAACAGGCTCCCAGAGCCACAATCGTCAGAGCGACCGGAATAATGACAAAGGTCGCCGGATCCGTCGCGCTCACATTGAAAAGCAGAGTTTCCATCACCCGAGTCAGGGCAAAAGTGGCGACCAAACCTATGCTGACGCCAGCCAGCGTCATAGTCATTCCCTGACGCACAACCAGATGGATGATGTCTCGACGGCTCGCGCCCAGGGCCATACGCACGCCGATCTCATGCGTTCGTTGCGTCACCGAATAAGAGATGACGCCGTAAATGCCGACGCCCGCAAGCATCAACGCGACCGCCGCAAAGCTCATCAGCAAGAGCGTCGAGAATCGGCGCAGCGAGATCGAATCGGTGAGCAGTTGTTCCATCGTAGCGATGTTGTAAACCGCCTGATCTTTGTCCATCTCGGATATCTGGTTGCGCACAGCGGCGATCAGGCCTTTCGGATCAGACGCGGTGTGAACCACAAGAGTCATGACGTTTGTCGGAAACTGTGCTTCCGGAAGATATATCTGCATCGGGTCTTTTCTGTCGAGCGCGTACTGTTTGACACCGCCGACGATGCCGATAACGGTCCGCCACGGCTGCGGACTCTTCGCCGACCCCGGGAACTTGAAGCGCTTGCCAATCGGGTCCTGGCCGGGCCACATCTCACTGGCCATCGTTTCGTTGATTAGCGCGACTAAGGGAGTCGTCTCGGAATCCTGCTCGGTGAGCGTGCGACCTTGCAATAGCGGGATTGCCATGGTTTGCAGATAAGGTGGAGTGACGATGTAAAGGTCAACGTCGAACTCTTCGCCGGCGGGTCTGGGATGATCTTCCACCACCAGCGCGCGCCCGTCGAAATTGGCGCTGAACGGTAGAACGCTTGTGAAGCCCGCCGATTCGACCCCCGGCAGCGCATTGAGGCGCTCGCCAAGTTGATTGTAGAAAGCGATCCACTGCGGCGCTTTTGGATACTTCGCGCTGGGCAGCACAACATTCATCGTCAAACGGTTTTCAGCCTTGAAGCCGGGATTCACGTTGCGCAACCGCATAACGCTTTTTATCAGCAGGCCCGCCGAAATCAACAGCACGAGCGCCATCGCCACCTCGCTCATCACCAGCACGCCGCGTAGACGATTGCGGCTGGCTTGCGCGCCTGAGCTTCGGCCGCCTTCTTTTAGCGTCTCGTTGAGGTCCGGGTTGGAAGCGTGCAAAGCCGGAGCGAGTCCGAAGACGATGCCGGTGAGAATTGAAAGCGCGAACGTGAACCCGAGCACACGCGGATCGATCTTGATGCTCACAGTCAGCGGTGTTACCCCCGAGCCAAGCGTTTCAACGAGACTCGTTCCCCATAAAGACAGCAATAATCCGAGCCCGCCGCCGATAATAGCCATCAGCACGCTTTCGGTAAGCAGTTGGCGCGCGAGCCGCAGCCGAGCGGCCCCGACCGCGCGCCGAATGGCGATCTCTTTCTGACGGCCGGTCGCACGCGCGAGCAGCAAGTTGCCGACGTTGGCGCAGGCGATCAACAGCACGAAAGCGACCGCCCCGAACAGCGTCAGCAGCGTTTTGCGCAGTTGGCCGACGGTGTCTTCGGGCAATGTCAGCAGCCGCACGCCGTAGCCTGTGTTGTCACGAGGATGTTGTTGTTCGAGGCGGCCGGCGATGACATTCAGCTCGGCTTGCGCCTGCTCAAGAGTGACGCCGTGTTTGAGCCGGGCGATAGCTCGCAGATGACGCGATGAACGTTCATTCTCATCGCGCGTCTCGGCGACCGGCCGGTAGAAGTCGCCGCGCGGATTGACAAGGCTCGTCGGCAGCGCTTGAAAATCGGCCGGCAAAACGCCGACCACTGTATAAGGTCTGCCGCTGAGATTGATCTTCTGGCCGACGACATTCGGGTCGCCGCCGAAGCGCCCCTGCCATAGGCCGTACCCGAGCACGATGACTGAGTCCTTGCCCTCCTGCTGTTCTTCCGGCAGAAAGGTGCGGCCCAGGGTGACTATCGGGCTTTTCCGCAGCATGCGAACGCCATAGCGCAGATCTTTTAATAATGATTCCATCATGACTCCAGGGTTTCTGGTTTGTGGTTTCTGGTTTCTAGTTTGTGCTTACAAAACTGCACGGAAACCAGAAACCAGAAACCAGAAACTATTCATACCTCAGCGCCACCATCGGATCGACCTTCGCCGCTCGACGGGCGGGCACGAAACAGGCTGCCAGAGCCACTCCTGCCAACAGCATCGAAACCGCCGCGAACGTGATCGGATCAGTTGTGCTCACCCCAAACAACAAGCTCGACATCAACCGGGTCAACGCAACAGCCGCCACGAGCCCCACTCCAACGCCGATCGCCGTGATAACAACTCCATGCCCCACGACGAGCTTCAACACATCCTGTTTCTGAGCGCCCAGCGCCATTCGAAGCCCGATTTCCCGGGTGCGCTGGGTGACCGCATACGACATCACGCCGTAGATTCCAACCGTCGCCAGGATCAGAGCCACCGCCGCGAACACGCCGAACAACGCGGTGTACAGTCGCGGCTGCCACACTGCCCGAGCTACGACCTCGGTCATCGGCATTACGCGAGTGAGAGGCAAATCGGAATCAAGGTCCCTCAATTGAGTCCGCACCGCGGCGATCAAACTCTCGGGCCGGCCGGAGGTTCGGGTCGCGAGACTCGACCCGCCGATCGGAATCTGAGGGAAGGGAAGGTAGACTGATTTGCGGGTTGATGCGTCCAGCCGTTGGTGCTTCACTTCGCCGACAACGCCGACGATCGTATGCCAGGGCTCGTTGTCCTCGGGCGGTCCGAAGCGGATTCGCTTGCCAATCGGATCTTCGTCAGGCCAGTACTCGCGGGCGAGCCGCTCATCGATGATCGTGACCTTCGGGGCGTCGCGCGAATCTCGCTCGTCGAAGTCTCGTCCCTTCAAGATGGTGATTCCCATCGCGCTGAAATAATTCGGGCTGATCACGCAGTGGTTGATGGCGGGCGCTTCGCCAACCGGCAGCACCGGAAAGCCTTCGACGGTCAGGCTCCGACCCCAGTTGTTCCCGGCGAGAGGCAAGCCGGTATTGGTTCCTGCGCTCTTCACGCCCGGAATCGCGCGGACGCGCTCGAGCAACTGACTGAAAAACGCGATGCGCTTTTCCGGCGCACGATACTTGGCGCCCGGCAACGCGATGTACATCGTGAGCACGCCTTCGGGATTGATGCCGGCGTTGACATTCTGCAAGCTAATGAAGCTCCGCATCATCAACCCCGCCCCAACCAGCAGCACCAGTGAGAGCGCAATCTCGGCTACTACGAGCAGGCTTCGAAGACGATGACGCCCGCCGCCCGCCCCGCTTCGCCCGCCTTCTTTGAGTGTTTCATTCACGTCGGGATTTGAAGCTTCGAGCGCCGGAACCGTGCCGAAGACAAAGCCCGTCAGCAGCGAGCACGCAGCCGTGAATCCCAGTACCCGGCCATCCAGATCGAATTTCATCCAGAAGGGAATGTCGATGGGCATCGCCTTGAGCAGCAGGTCCATTCCCCAAAGCGCCAACACCAACCCGAGCGCGCCGCTTATCAAACCGAGCAGCAAGCTCTCAGTGAGCAGTTGTCGAAAGATGCGCCTGCGGTTCGCACCCAGCGCCGCCCGGATCGCGATCTCTTTTTGTCGGGCCGTCGCGCGAGCGAGCAACAGGTTAGCCACATTTACACAGGCGATTAATAATACAAACGCGACTACTCCGAGCAGGATCAACAGAGCCTTCTTGTAGTCTCCAACCAACCCCGCGCGCAAACCGGTTAGGCTTACGCTGAGACCTTCGTTGGTAATCGGATTTTGCTGCTCGATGTTCGCGGCGATGCTGATCATCTCGGCTTGCGCTTGATCGAGAGTGGCTCCGGGCTTCAATCGAGCGATCGCCAGCAATCCGTGATCGGTGCGTGTCCAAATCTTGGTGTTGAGCGCCAGCGGGCCCCAGGCTTCCGCGACTTCTGGAAACTGGAAGCCCTTCGGCATAATGCCGATCACTGTGCGCGAGCGATTGTTGAGCAAGAGCGTCTGGCCCAGAATATTAGGATCGGCTCCGAAGCGACGCTGCCACAGACCGTAACTCAGGATGACGACCTGATCGTGATCGGGCTGATCTTCATCCGCGGTGAAGGTGCGGCCCAGGATCGGAGCTACGCCGAGGATCTCGAAGAGGCCCTGGGTGACGAACGCGCCTTTGAGTTGTTCGGGTTCGGGGGTACCGGCGATGATGAACCCGCCTGCCTGGTAGCAGGCGATGTCTTCGAAGGAATGGTTCTGCTCGCGCCAATCGGCAAAATTTGGGAACGAGACGCCCATCGAAGGGCTACCTCTCTTGAATGCGGTCTCGTCCACCAGCACCAGCCGCTCGGGTTCCGGATAGGGAAGCGGCCTGAGCATGATTCCGTTGACGAAGCTGAATATGGTGCTGATAGCCCCGATGCCCAGCGCCAGCGAAAGCACGGCGACGCCGGTCAACCCGGGACTCTTTCTGAGCATCCTCGCCCCGTACCTGGTGTCTTGCCAAAGATCACGAATCATATTTTTGTCTCCAGTCGTCGGTCTCCCGTCGCCAGTCGGGTGTTATCGTCTTACCAATCCTTGTGCCATCTTTACTGCGCACGCAGGTTGTTGAAGAATCGAGACTTGACCGTCTTGCTAGGTTTACGCGAGGCTTTGCATTGGCCGCTCGCGGGAATTGAGTTTCCCAATAGCGTGAAGGCCGACGAGTTGCTCACCCCTTTGGCGTCTGGCGCAGTGACGGCTAGGTTGCCACCGCCTGCAATTGACATGCGTGAAGCGACGAATCAGAATGCCCGATGGAGGAACTAAGTATGAGTAAGACAGTGACCCCGGATTTGACCATTAACAAAGACGTAGATTATGAAGTTGCTGTGCAGCAGATGTTTGATGAGATGGCACACGCAAACGAGAAGATGGAACGTGATCAGGAAGAGATTGAACTAGTAAAAGCCGAGACGCGCGAAATCCTGGCTAGGCTGAGGGCGTCTTAGCGTCATGTGGAAACAACTATTTAATGCCATTAAGCAGCTCGTAGTACTGACGCATCAAATCGAGCGGAATCGCGAGGAGATCAAGAATCTGAGCGAGCAGGTTCGTGACCTTGCACATGCGCTTGAGCGTCTCGCTTATGAGGTGCACCGGATAAACGAAAAAGTAGACTACGCCGGCAAGAACGAGGCGCAAGAGCGCGAGAAGCTGGCGTTGCGTCTTGAGAATGAACTGCTAAAATTCGAGCGGCGACTCCCTTCAGGCAAATAGCTTCAGACCCAATTAGCAATTCTTTCGGCTGCTCCCGGATGCTCACTCAGTGAGGCGTGCGATGTGCCGGTGTCTTCGATGAAGAACGTCAACTGTTAAGCACTACATTTGCCTCAACTGGAATCAGAGCACCGAGCAACTGTACGAACTGACCCCAAATGCAAAAACTGGCGTGCGCGAGGTAAAGTTTCATCGACCGTTTGGCTCTTATTCAGTAGAGGCTCTGAATGGATGGATGAAAGAGCGAAAGAGATTCGGATACTGATCATCGAAGCGACCTCCGCGGAATCGTCGCCGTCGGAAAAGCAGGAGTCATTCCGGGAGATCGTTACTCGCTTTCAGGATCTGGCTTTTGCCTGCGCGTATGCCGTGCTCAGGGACTTCTGGTTGGCGGAAGACGTGGCCCAGCAGGCATTCATCACTGCCTGGCAGAAGCTCGACCAGTTGAGGAACCCGGAGGCCTTTCCCGGCTGGTTCAGGCGGATCGTCCTCAACGAGTGCCACCGGCTGACGCGCGGAAAGAAATTGCAGTTCGTTCCCCTCGAATCAGCTCTCGCCAAAGCGGCGATCGGAGCCGTCGCAACCAGATCCGATCCGCACGCGCAGGCCGAGCTGCTTGAATTGCAGAACAATGTCCGCGCAGCGATTACCGCGCTGCCCGAACACGAGCGGTTGATAACCACGCTGTTTTACATAAATGAGTATTCGCAGATAGAGATCGGCGCCTTCCTCGAACTGCCGGTTTCGACGGTTGTCAAGCGGCTGTACTCGGCACGGCAGAGGCTCAAGCAAAGGATGATAAAGATGTTCAAGGATGATCTGCAGACGCACAGACCGTCGCGCAACAACTCATTCGCGGAGCAGGTGAGCGCGAGATTGCGTCCGTATGTCGAAGGAGATTGGGGGCCGATTAGCGCGTTTGTTTACGGCCTCGTGCCGGATTTTCGCCAGGACGAAGAAGCCTGGCTGCGCAATCGCAAGCAGTTCGATGAGACTCGCTACACGCGCCGTCAGTACGTGGCTGAGCACTTCGAAACCGGACAGATTCTCGGCTACGGTTCAATCGAGCAGACGATCTTTCTGCCGAAGTATCGTCTATTCCTGATGGCTGAACCACATTGGTTAAAAGCTGGGGTCGGTGATCTGTTGCTCGATCAGCTTATGAAAGACCTCAATGAAGCAGGTGCGATTACGGTATGGCATCGAAACTATTCAAGTCTAGCCGAAGTCCTCGACTTCCTGATCCAGCGAGGCTTTGTTGAGACGAGGCGAGTATGGGATCTGCGGCTGGATTTATTGCCCACGGATCTTTCGACTTTCGCGGGCATAGCCGAAAATGTAGCAGCGCGCGGCATCACAATTACGACTTTCGCCGAAGAGCGCCAGCGAAATGCTGATGCGGCTCTGCACAACCTGCACGAGTTCCTCAATGTGGTAAAGCAGGACGATCCTGAGCGTCAGCCATTCATACCGGTTCCATTCGAGTCCGTCGTACACTGGTTTACGAGAGAGTATGTGCTGGCCGATGCTTGTTTCATCGCGAAACACGGAGACGAATTCATAGGCTTCACGGATCTCATTCACATCGAACCGATTCCACAAGGCATAATGCACGGCTTCACCGGGGTGGCCCGCGAGTGGAGGCGGCACGGGGTGGCGACGGCGCTCAAGCTGCAAGCCATCGAGTATGCGCAGGAGCGCGGTTATCACACCATTCGCGCCTTCAATCTTCCCAGTCAAACGGAAATGATGTCGCTCAACGAAAAGCTCGGCTTCCGTCGCGCGTTCTGCTACGTCACAGTGGAGAAGTTCGTTAAGGAGACAGCGGACATTGATCCGCCGACTTACGACTCTTACGTTGGGGAGTACGCGGCTGATGCTGTCACGCTCGTGGAACACGGCCTGCCGCCGAATCTGACGGTAACTATCAAGAAGACGGGAGACCGATTGATCAGCGAATTGCGCGACATGCAGGACGAATTGTTTCCCGAATCGAACGACACCTTTTTCACTGACCACCATTATGCTCGTTGGGTGTTCGTCAGAGATGAGCGCGGATCGGTTACACATCTGCTCTACTGCGAAGACGGAAAGGAATTGCGAGCTGATCGAGTCAGTTGCGCGGTTTCGTAGTCCCGCCTTCAGGCGGAAGTTTGTCGTTCAGAGTTCAGGCGGAAGTTTGTCGTTCAGAGTTCAAGCTTCAGCTTGCTTCGACGGGTTGTCGCGATCGAATCACGCAAGCTGAAGCTTGAACTCTGAACCCCTTAAGGCCGAACTACGAACTCTTTCGAAGGAGAATTCTCATGAAAAGGCACTCCAAGCTGGCCATCGTGTTTCTCTTCGTCATAACAGGCGTCTGTCTCGACTCTTCGACGTTAGCGTCGCGCGCCGACAGCGACTCTGCGGCTCAAGAGAAATCCGCGGAACAAGTCTATCGAAACATCCAGGCCCTGAAAGGCGTGCAGGCGTCGCAGCTTCAGCAGGTGATGGCTCTGTTCACCGGCTCGCTTGGCGTGAAGTGCAACTATTGTCACACGAACCCGTTCGATAAAGACGACAAGCCGGCAAAACAAACCGCCCGGCGCATGATCAATATGGTGTTTGACCTCAATCGAGGAAGCTTCGGCGGCCGGAATGCAATCACCTGCTATACCTGTCATCGAGGCCAGCCCAAGCCTGACACCGTTCTCGCGTTGGGAAGGAACCTGTTTCTGCCTCAACCCGCTGCCGCGACCCCCGACAAATCGATGCCGACGGTTGATCAAATCCTTGAGCGCTACGTGCAGGCTCTCGGCGGCAGGGAATTGCTCGAGAAGTTCACTACCCGCGTCAGCAGAGGATCACGCATAGGAGCGGATGGAGTACTGGTCCCGGAGGAGGTTTATCAAAAGGCGCCCAACAAATTGCTGGTCATCACCAGCTATCCAAACATAGCTTTGAGTGTCCGCCTCAACGGTCAGCGAGCGTGGGCAGGTGACAAAGATAAAGAGAGCGAAATCACGGGCGAGGAGCTTGCGGAACTCACGCGTGAAGGGAACTTCTACAAAGAGAATTCGCTGAAAGAGCTTTACTCGAGCATGAACGCTGCCGGCAAAGCGGCTATTGCAGAGAAGGAAGCCTATGTGATCGAAGCAAGCTCCCGTTCCGGCAATCCTGAGAGACTCTATTTCGACACCCAGAGCGGGCTGCTGATTCGCAGGTACAGGGAGTCGAAGACCGTGCTCGGTCCGTTTCCTCTGCAAACTGATTTCGAGGATTATCAGGTGGTCGACGGAGTCAAGCTTCCTTTGACTATCCGCTGGTCGATGCCTGGAAGGGTATGGGGCCGTCGAATCGCCGAGGTCAAGCACAACGTTGCGATCGAAGATGGGAGGTTCGAAGCGCCGGGTAAATGACGGCCGACGGGAGACCGGCGACCGGCGCCGGGAGAAAAGACGGCGCGCTGACCTCTGACCTCTGTTCTTCTCCGCCGGTCTCCGGTCGCTCGTCTTTCTTTTTCCCGTCGCCGGTCTCCGGTCGCCCGTCATTTCTGCGGTACTTCGAACTTTGGGTCATCGATCGGCACATTGTGTTTGACTTGGATGTACTTCCGAGTCGTTCCGAGATGGCTATCGTCCAAGTACGACACGATAGTTGTGAACGCCAGCTTCACGCCGTCCACATCGGTATAGTCCTTGAAATCCGTTTGCTCTGGATCGAGTCCCAAAGCTGTCGGGGTCAACACAGTTCGCCGTAGGAGCAATCCACTCTGTGTATCGAAGAATAGCTTTTCGGTTCGACGAGTCGGAGCAGGCAGGGATGCCTGCGCTCCCAGGGCTTCGACGACGTACACTTCACGATCGTCGATCTTCTCTCTGCCGGTCACTGACATCTGTGAGTATTGTTGCTTTAGCGCAAAGTCTCCGAGGAGATCAGCTTGACGAGCGACGCGAGCGACCTCGGCAATGTTCATCTCACGCTGTCCTTGTACCGTCTTGACCCAGCCGGTCGTGCCGTTGAAGCCTTGATAGATTATTCCGTTCGGTGAAGTGATCACGGCGAGGTACTTGTTCGGAGCTTTTTGATAGATCTCCATCGCCCAGGTCTCTCCTCTAGCGATCATCGCGGCGTTGGGAGTCCCGCCGTTCACCAGCTTAGGCCTCAGCCACGACAGCTTGATGACCCGGGTAGTAATCTTCTGAGCTGCCGTCTGCCCGCCGATCGCTTGGTAATATCGCCCCAGTACCTGATCTACGGTTGGCAGCGGCTCGGGCGGTTTGGTCCCGGGGTCTTCTCTCGTGGTATTCGCAAAAGCTCCCTGACCGATGGCTGGAACTGCAACGGGTTTGGTCTGGCCGCGATGACAGGTGTTACAAGTGACTACCGGCTGACCGCCAAAGTTAGCTTTGTTGATCTCGGAAACCATCTCAATCATGCGTCGAGCGACTTGCTTGGGAGGCTTATCGTCCATCCAGTACTTACCGTTCTCGGCGATGTGGCAGTAGTCGCACCTCACGCCTAACGAGGTCCGCATGAGATGCATTACGGTGATTAGTTGTGAATTGGGGAGGCCTTTGAGGGCTTGAATGTTCTTGTTGACTTGTTCAGCGGGCTTATCGTCTTGTGGGAGGTATGAAGTAGAGTTTGCGATGAAGGCGTTTCCATTCACTGGCCTACCAGCGTGCGCAGCCACCGTCGCGACCGCCACGAGACTGAGTAACAATATTAGTTCGCTGCTCTTCATAGCCCCTCGCCCTTATCCGTCTCAGATTTCCTCTTCGCTCCTACCCCTTCGCGCCTAGCCCTTAGCCCTGTTACCAATCGTCGTGCCACGTCGGCAGCGCTCGTAGGTTGTTGAAACGGCGAGGCGTGGTTCCCGTCTCAAAGTTCCTGGCTTCAGTCTTTGGCCGGTTTCGGGATTAAGGTTTCCCACTCGCGACACCCCTCCGAGCATCGCAGATCTCGATTGGAAGACGCGCATAGACTTCTTTCAATGCTGTCTGAAGAGACAGGCAGATACGTTGGCTTCGTATTGGCCCGCGAGCGCATCGCAGTCCCGGCATTGCCGGCGTTGCGCTGACGCCGCGCGCGAATTGCAAATTGCAAGCCTGACCCTGAGCGCTCGGGTTCCTGTATTGATAACAAGAATCTTGTGCGTCACTCCTTGCTATCTAGAAGTCATCCCGCTGGGATTCGCTCCTGGTTTCTGGTTCTTGGTTTGTGGTTTCTGACTTTTGGTACCAACTCTCTTATCAGCGAATCAGCACAATGCTATACTTCGGCTGAATCGAGACCCCCGTTCAACCTAATGGTGAGGATCACGGTACGATCACCGACGAGAGAACGGAAGGAGAGCTACGAGTGGAACTAACGATCTCAGTTTCCGAAGACGTGAAACAAATCTTGGAGGAGAGGGCTAAAGCCAACGGCCAGGATGTGAAGACTTTCGTTGAGAGCCTCGTGCAAGCCACCGCGACCCAATCAGTTGATGAGTTACCGACGCCCGCTCCCGCGAGCGACGCTGAGTTTGAAGCGGATATGCAGGCATTTGCCGAAGGGACAGAGCATCTGCCATCTTACTCCGGGGCGCATCCGCGCGCCGACATCTACTTTGATCATGACTGATGGAATTTGGAGGTTAGTATGACCAGGACAGTTGAAGCGACATTCGACGGCGAGGCGTTGATCCTGGATGAACCGCTCGATCTAGAGCCTAATACGCGCGTTCGCGTGACCATCGAAACGAGCGGTGCGCGCCAAGTATCTGGCAAACCCTCCCGGGGGAGCTTGCGTGAGTTGTTTGGCTCGGTCGATTTGGGATATCCGACCGGCGCTGATAACGAAGGTATTGATGCTGATCTGGCTCGCGAGTACGGCTCCACCAGAGTTAGATGATAGAATTCGTCGGAGAAGTTTGACTATGAGCGCACAAACCGAGACCGTCGAGATTACTGGACTCCCAGCGGGATCGAGAGAGGCCATAAAGGAGTTGAGCCAGAGCAAGGGAAAAAGCGCGGACGAGTATCTTCGCACCTTGATCGAGGCCGAGATTCTTTCCCAAAAGACCTTTGCTGAAATCCTCGCGCCGATTCGCGAAGGCTTTCGCACAAGCGGAATGACAGAGGAGCAACTCGACGATCTCTTCGAAGAATTCCGTCGGAAGGTTCATCAAGAAGAACCGAGAAACAAAGAATGAGCTGTTCCGTCGCACCAATGAAAGTGGTGTTTGACTGCATGACCTTTGGGTTGAGTGCGCCCGCCAACGATGCTAATCTGGGCCTATGAATCAAGAACTCGTCGCTGAAATCCTCGCCTTGCCTGCTTCCGAGAGGATGCTCTTAGTCGAGGCGATCTGGGATAGCATAGCTGCTGCTCCTGAGGCCTTGGAGCTGACTCAATGGCAAAAGGATGAGCTCGATCGTAGTCTCGCCGAGTTCGAGGCCGATCCAGACTCGGGCGCTCCGCTGGAAGAGGTCTTTGCGCGAATCCGACGCGCCTCATGACTCGCCGGTTTATTATTCGGCCACGGCCCGAGCGCGACATCCAGTCTGCTTATGATTAGTATGAGTCGCAGGAACCGGGTCTCGGCGAGGAGTTCCTGATGGCAGCGCGGAAGCGGCTCGATGCTATCCGGGACTTTCCCGAGTCATGCCCGATCATTTATCGCGATGTGCGGCGCGCAGTCGTATCGCGATTTCCCTACCTCGTCTTCTATGTTCGACCCACTCGAGTCTCGGTTCTCACTGTGCTTCATTCTTCGCGGAGTCCGACGACCTGGCCGCGCCGCTAGCGTCATGTAGAGTACACGTTCGCCTCGGCCGCCTATTAGTCTCAGAGCTACGAAATCCCCTTGATGGATCAACCGTGCGTACGCTTCTCTTGAGAGTGCTCGGCGGGTGGGACCTTACGCTTGCGGCGGAACCGCGCCGGCGGATAATCAAACTTTCGCTTGAAGGCGCGGTTGAATGCTGCTTCCGAACCATAGCCCACCGCCGCGGCGACCTCCGCGACGCTGTCGTCGGTCGACTGCAGAATCTCCGCCCCCAGTTTCAGCCGCCATTGGGCCAGGTAAGCCATCGGGGACTCTCCTAGAAAATCGCGGAAGCGCTCAGCAAGCCGCGTGCGTGATAGACCGATGCGCCTTGCCAGGTTCGCGATAGTCCATGGATGTGCGGGCTCCTTGTGCAGAAGGGCGAGAGCCTGGCCGATCACCGGGTCACGCGCGCCTGCGAGCCAGCCGATCTCGCCGGGAGGCAGCGCGCTGATGTAGCGCCGCAAGGTCTCGACGAACAGTAGTTCAGACAGTTTCGCAAGCACCAGTCCGCTGCCCGCATTCGATCCGTTCACTTCGCCGACCGAGAATCGGATTGAGTTTTCGAGCCATTGGCCTGACGGTTCGTTGGCGACATGCACTTTTAGCATCTTCGGCAAGCCAGCCAGAAAAACCTCACTCAGCCGCGGCTCGCAGGCCATGAATCCGCACACGAATCTGGTGATCTCGCCGCCGCCGCCAAATTGAGCGAGTTTGAGCCCCTGGGTTAGATTTTTCGCAAACATCTGCACGGCGTCCACGGGTTTTTCGATTGAGCCGTTGCCCAACAGGTGGGCATCGCCATGCGGGAAAATTACGATGTCGCCGGCAGTCAACTCCTCTCGTCGTCCTCCCGGCAGCCTCGCGTAGGCACGCCCCTCGGTTAAGAAGTGATAAAGTATCAGGTGGCCTGCTTCCGGGGAGAGATAAGGAACTATCGCGGTTGAATGGGGTTCGCTAAGACACCAGGGAGCGGAAAACTCGCCATTGAAGAATAACGCGCCCTCAAGCCTGACAATTTTCAAGACCTCGGATAGCACGTCCATCTTAATTAGCCTCGCTGAATTGGGCGTTTGTGCCAAGAATACTGGACGATCGATCAAGTATTCAAGACCTTGGCCGCCGTACGATAGAACGCATCGCGACGAGCGCGAATCCAAAGATGACCGAATGGAAGGAGAACGCCAGCATTAATGAGTCATCGCTGGCTGCAACCAATAAAAGGAGAAAAAGTATGTATTCGAAGGACAATCTTAGTAAGCTGCCCAGGATTGGCGAACTCTCGCCGGAGGCGATGAAAGCTTTCTGGGCTTACGACAAGGCTGCGCTCGCCGATGGAGCGATCCCGAAGAAGTATAAGGAACTGATGGCGATCGCCGTGGCTCTCACCACACAGTGTCCATATTGCATTGAAGTGCATCGGCAGGCTGCCCTAAAGGCAGGCGTAACCGAGCAGGAACTAGCCGAAGCTGTCCACGTCGCCGCTGCTCTTCGGGCCGGCGGCGCTATCACGCACGGCACTCATCTCTTCGGAGGTTGACCCCGCGTGAGGGGCTCGACGAACGGGCATGCAGTATCCGCGCAATCCGTCAGATCAGTGTCATCCGTGGCCTGTGCGTCACTAGCAGTTCCGAAAGCATAGACCACGGATAACACTGATCTGACGGTTTTCACGGATTTCCTGCCGATTTGATCGCTAACGAAATGGTGGTACAAGTCACTGGAGGTCGCGACTCAATCATTCGTATCTCAGCGCAACCATCGGATCGACCTTCGTGGCGCGGCGGGCGGGCACGAAACAGGCTGCCAGAGCCACTCCTGTCAGCAGCAATGAAATCAGCATGAAAGTCATCGGGTCAGTAGCGCTGACGCCGAACAGCAAGCTCGTCATCAAGCGCGTCAGCGCGAGTGCTCCAGCGAGGCCTATCCCAATACCCGCCAGCGTCAGCGCCAATCCCCGCCACAAGACCAGTCTCAACACGTCGCGCGACTGCGCGCCGAGCGCCATTCGAATGCCGATCTCCTGCGTGCGGCTCGTGACCGTGTAAGACATCAACCCATACACGCCGACCGCCGCAAGCACGAGCGCGATGAGTGCAAAGGTGCCAACGAGCAGCAGGTTGAATTTGCGAGGCGCGACCTCGTAGGACATCCGGTCGTCGAGAGACCGAACATTCGCCAACGGCTGGTCTTTATCGATGCTCTGAACCTCCCGTTTGATCGCGGCGACAAAGCTGAGCGGTTCGCTCGAGGTCTTGACTGACAGGTCCATCACTCGCGTGAACTCGGCGAGCCGCTTTTGATCGATCTGCGCATAAGGCCTGTCGATCTCCGGCCGCGGCTTTTCGTCGAGCGACTGGTGCTTCACGTGACGAACCACCCCGACGATTTCCCTCCAAGGTGCGCGGCTGCCTCCGAGACGCAGCCGCTTTCCTATGACGTCGCTTAACGAGCTGCCGGTGAAATGCCGCCGCGCAAGCTCCTCGTCGACAAGGACAACGAGTGGTGAGGTCTCGTTGTCCTGCTCGGTGAAGCAACGCCCGGCGAGAAGCGCGATGCCGAGGCCGCGATAGTAGTCAGCGCTGACCCAGTGCGTGATCGCGACCGGAGCGTCTCCGGGCTGCGGCTCCGGTTCGCCCTCGATTGCGTAGTCGTTGTCGCTTGCTTGCCCGAACGGAAAGCCGGTCGAGAGGCTGGCGTGCTCAACTCCGGGCAACGCCGACACTCTCCGAAGCGTTTCACGCAAGAAGCTCATTGTTTGGGATGAGTCGCGATACTTCGCATCGGGTAACCGAAGACGGACTGTCAGCACGTTGTGAGGCTCAAAGCCCAAATCAACCTTGAGCAGCTCACGGAAGCTTCTCAGCAACAAACCTGCGCCTACCAGCAAGACAAATGAGAGCGCCACTTCCGCTATCACAAACATTCCTCGTAGCCGTTCGCTCGAGCCGGTGCTCGACTGGCGGCCGCCTTCCTTTAAGGCTGACTGCAAGTCGGTCCTCGAAGCTTGCAGCGCTGGAACCAAACCAAACACAACACCAGTTAGCAAGCTGGCCATCACCGTGAACATCAGCACTCGCGAGTCCAACGCTACCTCTTCGCCGCGCGGCAATGCATCCGCGCTCAGTGTAAGAAGCGAATTGAATGACCACGCAGCGAAAAGGAGTCCAAGCGCTCCGCCGGCCATCGCAAGCAGCACGCTCTCGGTTAGCAACTGGCGGACGATGCGCGCGCGGCTCGCTCCGAGGGCGAGCCGCACTGCTATTTCCTTCTGCCGCCCCGCCGCGCGCGCCAACAACAAGTTCGCGACGTTGGCGCACGCAATCAACAGGACAAGAAATACCGCGGCGGATATCACTAACAGGGCTCGCGGAGCGTCGCCGAGATAGTCGTCGGTCAACGGACGCAACGACACGCCGGTTCCGGTGTTCGAGGCTGGATATCGTTCTTCCAGACGCGCCGCAATCGAGGCCATCTCGGAGCGGGAGAGCTGGATCGTCACGCCCGGCTTGAGCCTCCCGATCACCCACGCTACATGCGAATTTCTATCGTGCATGTAATCGCGATCCGTTAAGCGGCCAAGCGGCACGAGGAACTCGTTGTTGAGGTTGACCCGCCCGTAGAAGTCGAAGTCGGCGGGCATCACGCCGATCACGGTCCAGCTCTCGGCGTTGATTCGGATGCTGCGGCCGATTACCCTTTCGTCGCCTCCGTAGCGTCGCTGCCATAACCCGTAACCGAGCACCACTACACGCTCGGCCGAGGGACTCTCTTCCTGTTCGGTGAAGGCACGGCCGATTTGTGGTTGAACGCCGAGTGTGGGAAAAAAGCTCGCGCTCACCCAGCGCCCGATTATGCGCTCCGGTTCGCCATCGCCGGTGAACACAAACCCGGCGGGCATTCTCACCGCGATGTCTTCGAAGACGGTTGATTGGGCGCGCCAATCGAGATAGTCAGGGTAGGAAACAGCCGTCTCGGGAACCTCTTTGGAAGTTTCGGCGAGGACCATCAGCCGGTCTGGATTTGAATAAGGCAACGGCTTAAGGAGCACGCCGTTGACCACGCTGAAGATCGCAGTGTTAGCTCCGATGCCGAGAGCCATCGTTATCACAGCGACGGCGGCGAATCCCGGGCGCCTTAGGAGAGTCCTTGCTGCGAACTTCAGATCCTGGATTATTGTCTCCATAACTATTTGTGGTTTCTGGTTTCTGGTTTCTGGTTTCTGGTTTGTGGTTTCTGGTTTCTGGTTTGTGGTTTCTGGTTTCTGGTTTGTGGTTTCTGGTTTCTGGTTTGCGGTTTCCGCGAGCGGACAGTCTTGAACCTAAAGATCACAAACCAGAAACCAGCAACCAGAAACCAGAAACCAGAAACCAGATACCAGAAACCTATTCGTATCTCAGCGCCACCATCGGATCGACCTTCGTCGCGCGACGGGCCGGAACATAACAAGCCAACAGCGCGACTCCGGCCAGCAGCAGCGCCACTCCGCCGAAGGTCCACGGGTCCCGAGCGGCTATGCCGAACAACAGGTGAGACATCACGTCCGTCAACCATAACTCCGCCATAAATCCGATCCCCAGCCCGATCAAAGTCAGCTTCAAGCCCTGGCCGATTACCAGCCGGAGCACGTGTGAGCTTCGAGCGCCGAGCGCTATGCGGATGCCGATTTCCTGGGTTCGCTGTGCTACCGCGTAATGCATGATCCCGTAGATTCCAACCATCGCGAGTGCCAGCGCGATTGCCGCGAACAGGGCAAGCAGCCAGGTTTGAAATCGCCGTTGCGCGCTCAGCTCTCCCATTTGGCTCTCGACGGTTGTGATGCTTAACACCATCGCCTTATCTCCAACCGACCGGACAATGTCACGGATGTTCGCCGTAAGCGCAAGCGGATCGGAACCCGCGCGCACCACGATATCCGCGGTGCTGCTCCTCAGCGCAACAAAGTACTCAGCGATGGCTTCCTTCTCGAGCCCCTGCCGATGCATGTCTCCGACAACGCCTATGATCTCGTACGGGTATTTCTTCGGGCCGTAAAGCAAGCGCTTACCAATCGGATCTTCCCCTGGAAAGAAGCGACGCGCGAAGGTTTCGTTGACTACAACCGCCTCAGGCGGAGTCTGACGATTCCCGAATGCAAAAAGAATCTGATTGGCGGCGACAGCATCAGCACGAGTGAAGAAACGTCCTTGCTTCAAGGGGACCCCCATTGTCTCAAAGAACCCGGGACTGACCGCTGAGGTGGCAAGTTGGTTTGTGTCCTCGCCCTTCGACATCGGCGGGCGGCCCTCGATTTCAATCGTCTCGTCCGGAGTTCCCTTGAGCAGGAAATTACTGACCGCCCCGGCGCGTTGGACTCCTGGAAGCGCGGCGATACGTTCAGCGAACTGCTCGAACACTTCCTGTTGATGAGCGAATATGGCTTCCCCCGACGTCCTTTGTTGGTCCGGGGGTAGTGCAACTCGCGCCAGCAAGACCCCTTCGGGCTTGAAGCCGGGATCAACCGCTTGCAGACGAAGGAAGCTGTGAATCAACAAGCCGGCGCTAGTGAGTAATACCACTGCCAGAGCACATTCCACGGCCACGAGCAGACCGCGGACCTGCAGCACCTTCAACCCGGCCGATGAACCGCCGCCGCCCTCTTTCAGCGCCTGGTTTGGATCGCTGCGCGACACCTTCCAAGCCGGGACCAGACCAAAGAGCAGGCCGGACACCACTGACAGGGCTACGGTGAAAAGCAAGACGCGAGCGTCAAGTCTGATCTCATCCAGTCTCGGAATGCCCTGCGGCGCGGCGGCCACGAGCCACCGGACGCCCGCCGCGGCGAGGCCCAACCCGAGCACTCCGCCTGCTCCGGCGAGGACGGCGCTTTCAGTCAGCAGTTGCCGGAGCAACCTTCGTCGAGGCGCGCCCAGCGCGGTGCGAATCGCAAATTCGCGCTCTCGCGCCGTGCCGCGAGCTAACAAAAGATTAGCTACATTCACGCATGCCATGAGCAGGACGAAGCCGACCGCGCCCAGCAGTATCCACAACGCCAATTGCAGCTTCTTGCCTGTGAACTGGTCGAGCACGGGTACGACGTTGACCGCGAATTCGGGAAACTCGGTGACCTTCGCCGGGGCCGGATAGGCATCGGTCAGACGCTGGCCAATGCTTGTCATTTCGGCTTGGGCGTCGCGAACCGTAGCGCCTGGTCTGAGTCGCCCGACTACGCCCCAGCGGCGGGCGTCGCCGAGGAATCGCTCAACGCTTTCTCGCTTCCATCGCCAATACACAGTCGCCGGCTCCCAAAGTTGAGTCTCTTTGTCGGGGAAGTAAAAGCCCGCGGGCATCACTCCGATTATTCGAGGCGCCCTGGGCCCGCCTTTGAAAGAGTTCTGGTCGCCATCAATGTCGAGGGGCTTGCCGATCGCGTCAGCGGCTCCTCCGTATCGGCGTTGCCACAACCCGTAACTCAGAACAACTACGCTTTCGTGTTGTTCCTCCTGGTCAGTGGAGAAGGTTTGGCCGAGCACCGGCTCGACACCCAGCACAGGGAATAGATTTGCGGAGACAAATTCTCCCTTCACCCGCTCCGGCTCATTCAGGCCGGTCAGCGTCAGCGGATTGCTTGTGAAGATCGCCATGTCGGCAAACAACTGGCTCTGGCTGCGCCAGTCTGTCACGGTTAGATAAGGAGTAACCCCCTCGTGAAGGTTCCGCTTTGCATCATCGGTCCATAATATGGCCAGGCGGTCAGGATCGTGAAAGGGAAGTGGGCGGAGCAGCACAGCGTTAACGACGCTGAAGATGGCCGTGTTCGCGCCGATGCCCAGCGCCAACGTCATGATGACTACACCGGTGAACCCGCGGTTGGCGAAGAGCATTCGCAGACCGTAACGCAGATCGTTGAACAGACCGTTCATCGGGACCTCCTCCGGGGTTCATGGTTCAGAGTTCAAATCTCAGATTTCAAATCTCAGATTTCAAATTTGAGATATGAGATATATGAGATCTGAAGTCTGCAATCTGAATCTGCAATCTGAAATCTGCAATCTGCATCTGAAATCTGAACCGTAACCCTGAACCACGAACCCGGAACTCTGAACCCTGAACCTATTCATACCTCAGCGCAACCATCGGGTCCACCTTCGCCGCGCGGCGCGCAGGCACGAAACAGGCTCCCAGAGCCACTCCTGCCAACACCAGCGAAATGACCACAAATGTCAGCGGGTCGGTAGGGCTCACGCCGTACAGAAAGCTCGCGATCGTTCGCGTCAACCCGTAAGCCGCGCCCAGTCCGAGACCGACGCCGATGATAGTCAGCTTCATCCCTTGCTTGACCACCAGCTTCAGCACGTCGCCCATCTGCGCACCGAGCGCCATTCTAACGCCGATCTCGCGGGTCCGGTGCGCTACCGCGTAAGCCATCACGCCGTAGAGCCCGATCGCCGCCAGCGCGAGCGCTACCACACCGAAGATTCCGACGAGGGTCGATGCCAGACGCATCGCCGCCAGAGCATTGCCTATCTGGTCGGACATTGTCTTAATCTCGGAAACCGGCAACGAAGAATCGAGCGCAAGCAGTTCGTCGCGCACCGCCGATATCGAATCAACCCCGCGCCCTTTCACGCGAACGACAAGGTTCGTATAGGCTTGATGCCCTCGCTGCAAGGCAGGAACGTCGAAATGCGGGAGCGGGGTCTCCGTGAGATCGTGATGCTTGATGTCGCTGGCGATGCCGATGATCTCGAGCGAAGGTGTATTTGTGCGCAGCATCAGTCTCTTGCCCAGCGCCGTCTCGCCTGGGAAGAGACTCCGCGCCATCGCTTGATTGATGATCACGACGCCGGGGGCGCCCTCGCGATCCTGTTCGTTGAAGCCGCGCCCCTCGACGATCCTTATTCCCATCGTTTCGTGATAGCGAGGACCGACGTCATTAGCATCGAAGGCCATCTGCTCGTCGGGCAGACGCTGGCGACCTTCGACGAAGATGCTGCTCATATAGCGGCTGCCGCTGAGCGGCATCACGAGCCCGTAGCTCACGCCCTCCGCTCCGGGTATCGAGGACAACCGTTCAATTATCTGCTGCTGTAACGCGCGACCACGCGCCTCCTTGTACTTCTTCTCGTCGAGTTCCAGCGGCGCCATCAGCACGCTTTCCGTCTGATAGCCGGGGTCAATCGCCAGCAGGTTGCGCAGACTCTTGATACACAGCCCGGCTCCGATCAGTACGATCATCGCCAGCGCGAGTTGCGTCACAACCAGCAGGCTGCGGAGGCTGAGTCGCGGCGCGCGCCGATCGAAAACGCCGCCTTCCTCCTTCAATGCGGGGACAAGGTCTGCCTTCGTTCCTTGCCATGAGGGAACGATGCCGAACACGACTCCAGCGACCAGAGTGGTGAGGGCGCTGAAGACGAGCACGCGCTTATCCAGCCCTTCGCCAAGCAGTCCCTGGGCGATGCTGAGCCGCGCCTGCGTCTTCACCAACAACGTCACCAGCCAGGGTGCGAGCAGCAACCCCGCGGCGCCACCAGCCGCCGCGAGCAGCAGGCTCTCGGTCAACAGTTGGCGCGCCAGCCTCAATCCGCTTGCGCCCATTGCCCGCCTGATAGCCATCTCCCTGCGCCGCATGACTCCGCGGGCCAGCAGCAACCCGGCGACGTTTGAGCAAGCGATCAGCAGCACGAGGCCGACAACGGCCATCAGCAGCGTCAGTGGTGTTGAGAATCGCTTTCGCAAAATCGAAATGCCTCGTCCACCCGGCTCGAACTTGATGTGTTGCTCGCCGAACGGCAGACCCTTCGTTGTGACTCCCGGGGGTGTGTTGGCATCTTTGACCTGTTGCGCCAGCAGGTCCATTCCGGCTTCGGCTTGCGACTGACTGACGCCGTCCTTGATGCGTCCGAGCATTAACAGCCAGTGGTCCTTGCGATTCTCGATGAATTTCGATTGAGCAAGTTGCGGATGCATCGGCGCCGGAACCCAGATCTCGGTTGGCTCTTCGAGAATCATTCCGGTGAACTCCGGCGGGGCAATCCCGATTACGGTGAGAGGAAAGCCGTTCAACGTGATTGTCTGGCCGATCAGATTCGGATCCGCGCTGAAGCGTTTGTGCCAGAAGGCGTCGCTCACCACCACGACTGGCTGCGCGCCGGGCGGCGTGTCTTCTTCGGGAGCGAACGAACGCCCGTGTCCCAACCTCACCCCAAGCACGTCGAAGTAATTTGTTGACACGTACTCGCTCTCTACCCGCTCGACGAGATCCCTGGTGTTCATCTCCAACTGCGTTTTCGTGAATGCAAGCAGGCCGGAGAGGACTTCGTTGTGCGCACGATAGTCGTTGAAATCAGGATAAGAAAACGCGTTGCTGACGAAATACGGGCTGACGCTGACGGAATTGATCAGCACAAGCTGCTGCGGCTCTTTTACGGGCAACGATCGGATGAGCAGCTTGTCGGTCACGCTGAAGATGGCTGTATTCGCGCCGATGCCCAAAGCGAGGGTGATGACCACAATCAGCGAGAAGCCCGGCTTCTTCATCAGGATTCGCGCGCCGAAACGCAGGTCCTGGAGTAAAGTTTCCATAGAATCCTCCCAGTTCAGGGTTCAGAGTTCAAGGTTCTCGGTTTCGAGTTTGAGAGTGGCGATTTCAAATTTCAAATCTCAGATTTCAGATCTCAAGAGCCTACGCAAGCACCGCGACCAGCGTGAAGTCCGGATGCTTCAGCAGCAGCCGCGAAGTAGATGGTGTCTCGAAGCGGAGGTCCCATTCTGATCTCTCCTTACGGCGAACGCGGAAGCGCTGTCGCTGGTTCTTTGCGGCTTGGCGCCTTTTGCGTCTTCGCGCGAACCGGATCCGCCGCCGCAGCCATCCCGACCGGAGACCAAACAGTGTGCCAATGCGCCCGAGACCGCAGATCATTGAATCCACTAAGGTTGAGCCGAGCCCCGTGAACGTCTCCGATGCGGTTGCTGGCCGGTTCCGGGATAGGCGATTCCCACTATTGAAAAATGAGGCCGTCAACTTGATCACATCGGAATCGAGGCATAAGCTTTCGGACGCTGACCGGTCAACTTTTCGCCGGCTCCAATGATTATGTCGGACAGAATAGTCAGAGTCTTTGCCACGGCGGACATCGGGCGCGAAGCGCTCCACCGCTTGCGTCAACGTGGATACGACGTTGAAGTGTACGCGGACACCGAGCCTCCGCCGAAGTCGCTAATCGTGGAGAAGGTTCGAAGCGGGATTGATGCGCTCATCACGACGCTGCGGGACGACATCGACGAGGAGGTTTTTGTGGCGGGCTTTAGCACGCTTCGGATCGTCGCGCAGATCGCGGTCGGCTTTGACAACATCGATCACGCCGCGGCGAACCGTTACCGGATACCGTTCGCCAACACGGCTGCCGTGCTCACTGAAGCCACAGCCGAATTCGCGTTCTTCATCATGGGCGCCGTGTCGCGCAAGCTTTACTCGTCGGAGAAGCTTGTCGAAGAGAACAAGTGG
>WNFR01000832.1_pt1 | contig 31512 bp, 26 predicted proteins | sample 5400221 | NCBI WGS metagenome assembly WNFR01 (sample SAMN13153357, study PRJNA577476) | soil metagenome | isolation source: 40 cm soil under Madrone tree | place: USA:California | collected 2016-06-14
CCTGCAGCAGGATTTCCGACTCCGCACGGAGCCAGTCATCGTGAGCATGGCCGTGGGTGAATCCGCTGGATTCAAACAACTCGTAGGCACGGCGCGCGATCAAGTCATTAATCTCCTGCGCAGGCTCGATAAATGGGTCGCCTGCAGAGAGACTACGAATTTCCAGTGTGCGAGCGAGTTGCCTTGAAGTTTCGTTCTTCATGCCTGTTTTCTCCTTTCTTGAGAATTTTCTCAAGTTTGAAGACACTTGGCTCCAAAATGTACTGGGGCTTGAGCCCAGAAGCCTTCGCCGGCAAGCTAACGCAGAATGACTGTGGATATCAAGCTCAATCGTCCTTACATGGGGTCAGTGTGGGCGTAAAATCCAGCGATACAGGCTAAGGTCACCTGCCACAGAGGACCGGTCGTGGGTCCAGCCGATTTACAGCGATACAGGAGACTGTTATTGGAGTCGCGGGGTGAGTTGTCGTCTGCCCAGGATGACACTCGAGCCCGCGTGCCAGCCGCAGGAGGCTTGCAGGGAGACCTTATTGATCAAGCCAATGCCGATGCCGAAGCAGAGCTTCAGATTCGCTTGCATCAAATGGACGGTCGTCTCTTAAGGGCCATCGAGGAGGCCTTGGCTAGGATCAGACAGGGCACGTACGGAATCTGCGACGCCTGCGATCCAGCCTATCTCTAGGGCTCGTCTCGACACGGTGCCCTGGACGCACCACTGCCGCGAGTGTAAGGAGCGCGAGCAGTCGAATACTGCTGTGAAGGGAAGATCATGAGAGCCCACGTTGTCGTCACGGTGGGACCTGACAGGGCACGCGATGCCGCTCGACAGATCACGAGTCTGCACGTAGCCAAGATGGCTAATGCATGATAGGGCGACCCCGACGTATGCGCCGTGGTTGAAGTTGCAAAATCCCGAGAGCTCAACAAACTGGTGATCGATAAGATCCAGAAGCTGGAAAGGGATGGAGGTACAAGCACCCACAGGTCCTCGATTAGGTTGTTTTTCGGGCGCCTCGTCACTCACGGATTTCTTGCCGGTTAGCCGTAAGTGTAACCCGTGCTACTTTCGGCGCTCATAGAATTTTGGTGACGCATGGCTATCAAATCGAGAACATAGGAATGAGCAGACAGGAAAAAGGCGGCGCGAATTCGCGGGCGTCTACCGACAATATTTCTGGATCACTTTCGGATGACTCGCCCTAACGTGTATTGCACTAAACCGACCGTGGTTGCGGCGGATGCGGGCCCTATGGGGATTGAATGCTGGGGAGGATCGGTGGAAAGGTGGGCGGGATGTGCGCAGACGAGCAGAACTGCAGGCGTGGAAAGAGGAATCGTCGTGGGAGAGGCACGTTTGTGCACAGTGGATGATTCTGGAGTGGGAGGACAGCAGATTTATTGTGCGAGAAGACACAGAAGGGCTGTGGGCGCTGAGACACCCGAGACATTCGTGATGTTGATAGTCCTCTCATGCGCCGGCCGTGATCGGAAGAGGTGGAGAACGGAGTTGGATTTCGGCGGGAGTGAGTCGTTCGATGATCACCATAGGGCCAGCACATCGAGGACAGCACCAAAGATCTTTCGCAGCATCGGCGGTTGAAGAGTCCTGGCCAGCATCAGGTACTCGCGATTCGCATGCACTTTGCACTTATCGATATCCCCACAATTCTTGCGTTGTTTTTGCGTTGTAAGACCGGAAATGACGGGTAGTGATGGGTAGGTAAGCCGTTGAATTCTCTGCTATGTTGTTTGTTCCAATTGCGCCGCTACAGTTTATGAGTCCGCTGCTCTAACCGCTGAGCTACGGGCCCGCCACTTCTGAAATATCCTACATGGAAAAGGTTTGGGGCGCATCTGCGGCTTGAAGGGTCCCCCGATAGATGCTCCTCAATTTATTCTGAATTGAGCCCATCAGCGGCCTCGGCGACGTGTTTTCTTGCTCACTCATCTCCCGAGGGGGCGTCTATCGCTACTGGGGTGTAAGGCCGGCGCGGATCCGGCAAGATTGCCTGAGAGTTTTCTTTTGGAGAGGAGATGGTGTGATTATGCGCAACGTGTGGAAGTGTGCTTTGGGACTGTTGGTGGGACTCGGCGTTTTGGTCGGGAATGCCAGCGCGCAATTCAAAAACGGAAGCCAAGCCACGGAGTTGAACATTCCTCGCGTCAGTCAACGCGGCACTGTGTCGCAGCGGATTGGACTGACGGACATCACGATTACGTATCACCGGCCAGAAGTGGGTGGGCGGGAAATCTGGGGCAAGACAGTGCCCTTCGGAAAAGTATGGCGAGCCGGCGCGAATGAGAATACCACCATCACTTTTTCCGACGATGTCTCCGTGGAAGGAAAACCTCTTGCCGCGGGCACGTATGGACTGCACACCATTCCTGACAAAGATCAGTGGACGATCATTTTTTCGAAGAACTCGACATCCTGGGGCAGCTTCAGCTACGACGAGAAGGAGGACGCTCTGCGCGTGAACACCAAGCCACAGGCCGCGGATTTCCGCGAGGCGCTCACCTACACTTTCGAGGAAGTCAAGCCGGATTCGGCGGCCGCGACTCTGAAGTGGGAGAAGCTCGCGGTTCCCGTCCACATCTCCGTGGACGTAAAAGCAGTTGTTCTGCGCAGCATCAAAAACGAGCTTCGGAGTGTCGGCGGATTTACTTGGGCGGGTTACGACGAGGCCGCGCAATGGTGCCTGGACAACAATTACAACCTGGAAGAAGCGCTGAAATGGGAAGACACTTCGATTCAGAATGAAGAGCGATTTGAAAATTTGGAAACCAAATCGCGCATCCTCGATGCCATGGGCCGAAAAGAAGAATCCGCCAGAGTGTTTTCCAAGGGCTTTGATAAGGCCAGCGCGATTCAACTGTACTCGTACGCCCGCGGCCTGCAGCGCTCGGGGAACGCCAAGCGCGCATTTGAGCTGTTTCCCCAAGTGCCAAAGAAAGATGCGAATCACTGGGTCAGTCACCTGGCGCTCGCGCGAATCTCGTCGAACACCGGTGATTTCCCGAACGCCGCCAAGGAAATGACGATGGCGATCAGCGCGGCACCTGACACGACGAAGCCTTTTCTTCAGCCACTGCTGAAGCGCCTGGAAGCGAAAGACGACATCAACAAGTAATTCGGATCCCGCGCTCCTGATGGCCCCGGGCGAACGTGAAAAGTCACGGGGGGCACTCCGCTCTCCACGGCGATCGCTCTGGCCAGCGCCGTAAGACCTCCGTGGCCCAGGCCGTGGTTTTGTCGGCATGGCACGACGTGCAGGGATTCGGGACTTTATATTTGTCAGTCATCGCGGGCGTAATGAAGGCAAATGTGTGTGAGCGGACCTTCACGTCAGCTATCGTCGTAGCGATTTTCGGCATGTGGCAGGCGATGCAGCTGCTTCCTGCGGAACCTTTCTTGTGATGTGTATGCTCTTAGAGAGTTCCCGTGCGCGGGCCATTCATGGAAAGAGGCCCGTGACAATCCAGGCATAATTGGTCCGCAGGTTTTCGCAGTTGCGCGTTGTGTTCCGTACCATGCACATCATGACAGCTAAAGCACGTCACGCCGCGGCGGTACATCACGCTCTGCACAAAATCATTCCCTTGCATCCGATTTTTGTGAGCCGTGCCATCGGGGTAATGCGTGAACGTCATCTCGCCCAGCGTATGCTCCTCAAGCTGCCAGAAATCCCGCAGATTTGAACCCACCTGGTAGCCGACGGGCCAGTCGTAATACCGGCCTTCGATGGGATTCGTCAGTGGACGTCCTTGCGAATGGCACTGGATGCAAGTGTCGCTTGCCTGGACGTATTCCATTCGCGCAGCATTCAGGATGTTTCCGCGAGTGGGATGCTGTACATGCTCGCTTCCAGGGCCGTGGCACCGTTCGCAGCCCACCTTCCACTCCGCCACTTGTTTCGTGTGGATGTTGTAATCGACGGAGTGGCACCCATCGCACGTAGGACCAGTGGGCCGCTGCATATTGTCTGGCGGATAAAGTGGAGCCCACCAGTCCGTGCCATTGGCGACGAAATACGGCCGCCAAACGCGGTTGATGACATCCCACTGAGGCGGTTCCGGAAAATAGTCGTCTCCTCTTTTCGTGAAGTAGCGTTGCTTCCAAACGCTGCCGTAAACGAGGGCGACCTCGTCCCTAGCCTGGATTCCCATGTGAGCGCGGTGGTTAACAGGAGAAAAGCGAAATTCCAGTTCTAGCTTGATCAAACCGCGATGTGTGTTAGATGTTCTAGAAATGTAAATCTTATATCCACCATATCATAAGTGCCAATTAAAACCCACTCCATGCAAAACCCCCGTTATTTCGGCTGTTTTGACTAACAATCGAGCCTAGAGATCAGCGGATTGGACGGCCGTTCCGAAGCGGAACTGGACTACAGGAAATTGTGCTTGACAAGAAATTGTAACTAGATATAGTGGGTGCGTGGCTGACGGTATACGAAAGAAGATAACAGAACTAACCCGCCCCTTCCTAAAACCCTCCAATGCCACTCACCGTCAATACGAAGCCCTCCGCGCTTTCTTCGTCGATCACTTGCCCGCACAGGAGGCGGCCAAACGCTTCGGTTACACCTACGGCAGCTTCCGTGTCCTGTGCCATGAATTCCGCCAAAATCCTAAACGAGAGTTTTTCCAGACACCGCAAAGAGGCCCGCACAGCGCCCCCAAACGCGACGCCGTCCGAGAGCGCATCCTTGCTCTCCGAAAACAAAACCACTCCATCTATGACATTCATCAGGTGTTGGAAGAGTCTGCACACCAACTCAGTCTCGCCGCTATTTGGCAGACCCTTCGGGAGGAGGGATTTGCCCGCCTACCCCGACGCGCCGATGAGGAACGCCCGCCCACCCTACGCCCCACCGCCGCCGACGTCGCCGATATCCGTCAGTTGGATCTGACGCCCCGGTCCTTGCGCACCCGTTTTGGCGGATTGTTTCTCTTCCTGCCCTTTCTGGCTCAGATTCCTCTCGACAGACTCCTCAGCGAAACAGACTTCCCCGGCTCGCGCATGATCCCGGCCGGCGCGGCCCTGCGCTCTTTGTTGGGGTTGAAGTTGTTTGGCAGCGCACGGCACAGTCACGTCATGAGCTCCGTCTTCGACGAAGGCCTGGCCCTGTTCGCCGGTTTAAATGTGGTTCCGAAACGCTCTTTCCTCACCGAATATAGCTGCCGGATTGCTCCCTCCTGCTATCCCGCCTTCATGAAGCGCTGGTTTGCAGCCATCAACCAACTGGGAATCGATCGCGGCGTCTCCTTTGATCTGGATTTCCACACCATTCCTTATCACGGAGACGATGCCCTGGTAGAAAAACACTATGTGTCCAAGCGCAGCCGCAAACAAAAGGGGATTCTCGCCTTCCTGGCTCAGGACGCCGAGACTCGCGTGTTCTGCTATGCCCATGGCAGCATTCGAAAGCAGGATCAAGCCGATGAAATCTTACGCTTCACCGAGTTCTGGAAAGAGCGGACCGGGAAATGGCCGCAGGAATTGATCTTTGATTCCAAGCTCACCACCCACGCCAATCTCCATCGCCTCACACAACGAGGCATCGATTTTATAACCCTTCGTCGACGCTCCTTTGAGATGCTGCAACAAGTCTATCGCGTCCCCCTCTCGGCTTGGCGCCGCATTGAATTGACCAGCGTGACACGGGAATACCGCACGCCCCGGATCCTAGATCAAACCATCACCCTCAGCGGGTATAAGGGTTCCCTTCGTCAGATCATCATCGCGGATCTTGGTCATGAGGAACCCACCTTCTTGTTGACCAATCAACTCCGCCGCTCCGCCCCCGAATTGGTGGGTCGCTACGCGCAACGCATGATCATTGAAAATGGGATCGCCGATGGCATTGACTTCTTCCATATGGATGCCCTGTCCTCGGCCGTGGCCATGAAGGTTGACTGTGATCTCCAGCTCACGCTGATGGCCAGCAGCCTCTATCGACTTCTGGCCCGCAAGGTTAAAAACGGATATCAGCGTGCCCGTTCGCGTCATCTTTTCCGGGACTTCGTGGATGCCACGGCCCTAGTCACGATTGAGAAATCCGCGATTGAAGTTCGCTTTCAGAAACGCGCCCACAATCCCTTATTGCTGGCGGCCGGATTCGATCGTGTAAATCAACGCGTCCCATGGCTCGGGAACAAAAGACTTCGCTTGGTCTTCGGGTAGGGCTCGGGCTCCGTGGTGTTAACTCAATCCCCTAACATGGGAATCCAGGCTAGTGAATCTGGAAACGGAGTTGGTGGAAAGATTTGGGATGATGGCATCAGGAAATTCGCGAGGATCGCGAACAACATTGGCCATTGGCGTTTTTCGCCAGCGTTCGTAGATTTGGGCGTGGCACTTCCGGCAGGAAGGCGAGCCGACGTAGTGAGCCGAATTCGCGGCGGCAGCCTGCTGCTCACGTTCCACGCTGGTCAACTGGCGCAAGCTGCGAACGAAGAGCACTTGCTTCCAACTGTCGTCGCCCTGCTCGTCATGCGGGTTTGCCCAGCCGGGCATGCCGGTGAGGCGCACGCCATTTCGCATGATGTAGCGGATTTCTCCCTCCGTGAGGTTTTGCGTTCGTGGCAAACGCAAGTCTGGAACCTTGGGGTAAAGGCTGCGCCCGACTCTGGTTTGTCCGGAGCCGTCCGGACCATGGCAAGTTGCACAGCGGTCGAGGAAACTCTCACGGGCTTCTTTCAGAACTTCCGGCGTGGGACTCCATGGGTTTGCTTCGAGGCGGGCATTCCGCGAGATGGATAGGTTGCGAGCGGCGCGAGCCACGGCTTTCTCTAAATAGGATGGCTCTTCAGCGGTGCTGAAGCCACGCGAAATCAGGTGCGCCCCGTAAAGGCCGAGCACCATGAGTGCCACACCACATAGCAAAAGAGAAGTTCTTCTGGTTTTCATTCTGAGTCTTCCGGTTCCCCCGGCTAGGCGGTGTGCGGCAAATACTGGGTTTAGAAACACCCGTTTTCGGAAGTGTGGCAATACTTGGACTTACAGGTGATTTCGCGGATGTGTGGCAGGGAAAAGACTTAGGGGCTAGGGGATAGAAAAAAGGGATTAGGATGGAGTTGAGTTGGAGGACCGGCGAAGTTGTGTGGCGACAAACACCTGGAAGGATAGCACGGCATAATCAAGTTGTTAAGTGTTTTGCAGTGAAAGGAAGTGAGCGTTGGACGTCTGCGGAGGCGGGAGACGAGCGAGAAATCAAAGTCAAAGGCTCCACATGCGAAACCGGCATGTAGGCCACCCACATTCGTTTTAGGATATATCGTCCGGGCCGCCCGCTTGGCTCCTTTGTGGGGTGCTCAGATTTCTTCTTCATCCAACGACGTAACTCCTTCTTACCCTTTTCGATATCTCTCCGCTCCTTCTCCAGGTCGCGCGGCTCCAGCCCCGTCTCCTGCTGGAGCTTCTTGAGCATGGTCCGACCTTGCGTGCGCCCCAAGCGGAATTCCGCATCATGTTCCCCGGATTCGTCCTTCCAGGAAACCAGCACCACCTCTTTGTGCTTTGGAAAGAGCAGCCCAACGAAGGCGAACGCCACCAACATTGCCCTCCCGGCCATTTCTTTCCGGTATTCTTTTGTTCCGAAGGTGTGCCGTTCATTCGAAGGATGTGTCGCTACACCCATCAGAAACTCTGCTACGGGGTAGTCCTTACCGCTATCATGAGTAATCCTGGTGATTGCGGTCAGCGGGATTTCGAGAATCGTCGAATCGACTGAGCGGCACGCCAACCGATCTGCCTCGATCTTGGCTCGCAGCTTCCCTTCCATTTTCCCCGGGAGGAGTGCTGATGTGACATTCACCTTCCAGACCTCGTCGTTATTCGGAGGCTGGCGCTCTAGTACCTGTTGAGCTTCCACAACAAGGGACATCCCCAACATCGTCACCGTGACCATCAGTGCGAGAGTTCGGTACCCTCGAATTCTCGAGCTCCAATTTCCGGTTGTCATGACGTCCTCCTAAAGTTCTCCTTGCTACTAAAGGTAGAAGGGTCCTTTTCATTTCTATGCGCCTTTTTCGCGAATTCTTAATGCCTGGCCGCCAATAAAACGGGACATGAATCCGGTTTTGAATGTTGGGAATTGTTGGATGAGGTCGGACCCGTGGCAGAGTCTCAGTCAAAGACCGCGCACACGGAGAAGCCTCCACTCAATTGGAGACGCACCACGCTAGCTAAGGAGAGTTCTTATTTCCTTTTATTTCCTTTGGGTGGTGAGCAACCGAAGGAGATCCGGTCCGGCAAAGGGTGAAAGCTCCGCAGAAGGAAGCACCCGAAGAATTGCCATTATTAACGCTGCTGGGGAGTCGCTTGGTTGAGGAATTGCATGTTCTGATGCGCTCTCAGTGCATTGGGTATGCGGCGCGCAGGATTCCTCGACAAAATCACTCGATACATCGTCACACAGGTCAAATAGTTCAGGAACTTCGCTGCAAAACACACCGAGCGAAAGCAAGAGGCGAAAGAGGATGTGCAAACGCCTAACGAATCGCATGGGCCGGGCGGCCCCGTTCTTCAAAGTCCCGCAGTAAGGACGCAAACCCGAATTGCGGTGAGTGTCCTGCAGATCACAGAGGCTGTCAATAACAAACTGGCGATCAACCGCCACCGCCGGCACGGTGCTTGGCTGGCACCAGCGCACCTCTCGAATCCCGTTGTCGTGCTCTGTGCTCATGGGTCTGGGGACTCTCTAGCAAGGATCTAGCCAAGTCACGTCCGTTCAGAAGGCCCGCAATTCCTGGGACTTAACCATTGCCTCATCGTTTGCTTCGGTGGGCTCAGCGCAATCCACTCCGGACACTGTCATTTTCTCCCTACACGGACCACGTAGCACTCTTGCGGTTTTGCCTATCAGAAGGTGCGCTTCCTTGGATTCGTCGAGCGCGCTTCCTCGCTCCGTTGAACGATTAGGCGTGGGAAAGCGCAGGTTGTTTGTGTTCCGCGACGGAGGCTAGCGCGGACTCGATGACGCCGAGGCCTTCGTCGAATTGCTGGTCACTGACGGCCAGCGGCACGAGGATACGCATGATGTTGTTGTAGGTGCCCGCGGTGATCGAAATGAGGCCGTGCTCGTAGCAGTACTGCGCGATCTCTTTGGTTTCGGTGTCGGCCGGCTCGCGGGTATTGGGATTGCGGACAAGCTCAATCGCGCACATGGCACCGAGACCGCGGACATCACCGACGAGCGTCCATTTCTTCTGCCAGCCGCGCGCACGCTCTTCGAAGCGCTTCCCGATGGCTGTGGAGCGCGCGAGCAATCCTTCCTTCTCAATCGTTTCAATCGCCGCCAGCGCGGCGACGCAGGACAGCGGATTGCCGGCGAACGTGCTGCCAAGGCCTCCGACGCCCGGCGCATCCATGATCTCTGCGCGGCCGGTAACCGCCGCGATCGGCAGGCCACCGCCGAGCGACTTCGCCGTCGTTATTAAATCAGGCTCAATACCGAAATGCTCCGAAGCGAACCATTTTCCGGTGCGGCCGATCCCGGACTGAACTTCATCGGCGATGAAAACAATGCCGTGCTTGCGGCAGATGTCGTGAAGGATGCGGAAGTAGTCTTGCGGGGGCACGACAAATCCGCCTTCGCCAAGCACCGGCTCGGCAATCACCGCCGCGACAGACTCGGGCGCGACAATCCGTTTGAAGGCATTTTCCAGATGATGCGCGAAAGTTTCGGCGGTGGCTCCCTTCTCTCCGCGGTAGGCATAGGCGAATGGAATCCGGTAAATGTCGCTCGCGAAAGGCGCAAACCCGGCTTTATACGGATGCGTCTTGCTCGTCAGCGACATCGTCAACAGCGTGCGGCCGTGAAAAGCATCCTCGAAGCAAATCACCGCCGGGCGCATGGTATAGGCGCGGGCGATCTTGATGGCGTTCTCGACCGCTTCCGCGCCAGTGTTGATGATGAAAGTTTTTTTGGCAAACTTGCCGGGCGCCAGCGCATTCAGCTTTTCCGCAACGGCGATGTAGCTTTCGTACGGCGTTACGCTGAAGCAGAGATGCAGATACTTTTCCAGTTGTTCGCGAATCGCGGCGACGACACGCGGCGCGCGGTGACCCATGTTGAGACAGCCGATACCCCCAGCAAAATCAATAAAGCGATTGCCGTCCACGTCCTCGATGACCGCGCCTTCCGCCTTCGCAGCAAAGAGCGGCGTCGCGTGATACGGCCCGCGCGGGATAGCGGCTTCGCGACGCGCCATCAATGCGCGCGACTTGGGTCCCGGTATTTCCGTGTGAATCTGAATCGTTTTCATTTGCGCGTTCCTTTTTGCCGGCGGCCACGAAACCGCCGCCGTGATTTCTAGTACCACCCGATCGGGGTTTCGTCGAGATTGACGAAGACCTGCTTGGTTTCCAGATATTCTTCGAGGCCCCAAGGACCCAGCTCGCGCCCGAAGCCGGACTGCTTGTAGCCGCCCCAGGGCGCCTCAACGTAAGTTGGCTGCATGTGATTGACCCATACGATGCCGGCGCGCAGCGATTTCACGACGCGAAACGCTTTGTAAATGTCCCGCGTCCAGACCGCTGCCGCGAGCCCGTACGGAGTGTCGTTGGCGATGCGAATCGCCTCCGGTTCGCCTTCGAAAGGAATCACCGAAGCAACGGGGCCGAAGATTTCTTCGCGAGCGATGCGCGCGCTGTTATCGACGTCGTAGAAAATGGTCGGTTCGACGTAATAGCCCTTGCCAAACTGTTTCGGCCGCCCGCCGCCGATGGCCAACTTCGCTTCTTTCTTCCCGACTTCGAGGTAGGAGCTGACGCGGTCATATTGCTCTTTACTGACCAGCGGCCCCATCTTCGTTTCGCGTTCCAGCGGCGAGCCCAGCTTGATGCGCTTGGCCTTCTCCGTCATGGCTTCCACAAACTTTGGGTAGATTTTCTTCTCGACGAGAATGCGGCTGCCCGCCGAACAAACTTCGCCCTGATTGATGAAGACACCGAAGAGCGCGCCATCGACAGCCGCTTCCCAATCCGCGCCATCGAAAAAAATGTTGGGAGACTTGCCTCCAAGTTCGAGGGTGACGCGCTTGAGTGTGTCCGCCGCGCTCTTGACGATAATTTTTCCGACCGCGGCGCTGCCCGTGAATGCGATCTTGTCCACGCCCGGATGCGCCACGAGTGCGGCTCCCGCCGTCTCGCCAAGCCCGTTGACGATATTGATGACACCCGGTGGCAAACCCAGTTCTTCAAACCAGTTGGCAACTTCCATCATGGTGAGCGGGGTCTGCTCGGCAGGCTTAAGGACGCAGGTGCAGCCCGCGGCGATTGCGGGAGCGAGCTTCCAGGAAGCCATCACCAGCGGATAATTCCAGGGAATAATCTGTCCCGCGACGCCCACCGGTTCACGCAGGGTAAAACTCAGCGCGTTCGCGGGCACAGGATTGACGTGTCCCAGAACTTTGTTCGCGAGACCGGCATAATATTCGAAACAGGTTGCGGCATCGGCAATGTCGTACTCCGCTTCAACAATGGGCTTGCCCGAATTGCGGCATTCCAGCTCGGCAAGTTGCGCGGCGTTCGCACGAATTTTCTCAGCTAGCTTGTAGAGAAGGCGGCCTCGCTCGGCGGCGCTCGTTTGCGGCCACGGGCCGGAGTCAAACGCGGCGCGCGCGGCTTTCACTGCGAGATCGACATCCGCTGCCGCGCCCGATGCAACGTGCGCGATCACTTCTTCGGTCGAAGGATCATAGACGGGCAACATCTCACCCGAAGAACTCTTGACCCACTGTCCATTGATGTAGTTTTGATAGGCTCGAACGACTGTTTTCACGCTGCTCGACATAACTGCCTCCCAAATTCAATCCCAGGCTTGGCCATAAGCGGCGAAATTCAAACAACAGACGCAGCCACATTGAGCTTCCGCGCGGCCTTGCGCCTGCCGTAAATAAAAAAGAAAAACGCCGCCAGGCCGACAAAAAACAAAGTCCCGGCCAGCATCTTAATTTCAAATAATGGTATCGACTCGATTTGATGCGAGGGAATGAAGGCCACGCTTATCCCCAAGATCGTGGTGATTAGTCCGCAGCTGCCCGCCAGAAAAAGAGTGGTCTTGCTGTAATACCCCTCGCCGGGCGCCGACTGTTTGGCGAGCTTCAGCAACGCCCCATGCATGTACAGATATGGCACGAGCTGCAGAACAACGGCCAAGTCCAGCATGGTAACGAAGGCTTCCTTCACTCCAGCGCCGACGAAACTCATGCCAAGGAAAATCGCGGAAAGGCTCGCATGCACGATCAGCGCGACATAAGGCGTCGCATATTTCTTGTGCAGCTTGCCCAAACCCTCCGGCAAGTAGAGATCGAGGCCTGCGACGAAAGGAATCCGTGCAGAACCAGAAAGCCAAGCCGAGGCGATCCCCGCAATGGAAATGCTCAGCACGAAGGCAAAGGGAGAAACGATCCAGGGCACTTTGACTTGCTCGGCCATGTGACTGACCCCTTGAACGACGCCCTGTAGGACGCCGATATTCTGCTTGTTCACGGCCAGAAGCAGCGTCAGAGTTGCGCCGAAATACAAAACACCCGCGAGAAGGCCTCCCCATCCCACGGCGCTAGGAAGCGTTCGCCGCGGATCTTGAATCTCGTCACCCATGATGGAACCCAGTTCGAGCCCGACCAGGCCAAAGCAGATGACCCCAAACGATCCGATCAAGCGAATGTCGCCAGAAATTCGGAAATCGGCGGCGTTCATCGTGGTGCCAAAACGAAAGAGCACGACTATCCCGAGGCCAATGAGCGTGACCGCAGTGATCGCAGTACCGATCCCGCCCAGGTTATTGACCCACCTGCCGACGCCCAGGCCACGTACATTCAGGACAACAAGAAGGACAAGAAGGACCATCGATGCGCCGAGCGCGAACCAAGGATTGTCGGCAAGCGTGCGGGCGCGCGGACCCGCGACGTAAACCGAAATGCCAACGAAATAGAGAAGAACCGTCGGCACGTAGAAAATGTTGTTCGTCCAATAGCACCAACCTGAGAGAAAGCCGTGGAAGTCGCCGAATACCCGTTTCGCCCAGAGATAAACGCCGCCCTCACCGGGATAACGGTGCGCCAGCTCGATGACCGCGATGCCCTGCGGCCAGAAAAAGAGCAGCAATGCCAAGAGCCAAAGCCAGACGGTTACCCCGCCGTTCGCCGCGATGGTTGGAACGACATTGAGGTTGACGATCGCGACGACAAATAACAAAACGAGGTCCCATCGTCCCAGAACCCTGCGCAGGTGCGGCGCTTCTTGTGACACAGGCGCTGCCGGCGCAGTGGTGACCTCGTTCGCCAATGGCGTTCTCTCCTGACTAATTTACTGAAGTGGGCTAGTGACCAGCCGCGCCGACAAACGCGAGGCCTCGCTCCTGCTGCGCCTTCGCCAGCGCCGGCGCGATTTCCTCAAAAACTGCGAGGTGCTTATCAATGTCGGCTTCCGTGTGCTGCACGGAGATCGTCCACTGCTCGTCCCACCAATAGGGCTGCGCCAGCACGCCCCGGTTGACCATGGCAAACCAGTAGTGGCGCCAGAGATCGACATCGATCTTGGTCCAGTCGCGGTAGTTCTGAATCTCCTTGGGGTAGAGCATCAACGCGCCGTTGACGCCGGCACTGGCGATGTAGGCTTGCAGACCGGATTTCTTGACGATGGCGCGATAGCCTTCGGTGAGACTCTTGCTGAGTCTGCCGACGTGCGCATAATTCTCGCGCGTGAGGACCTCGCGGAACGTCGCCAGGCCCGCGGCCATCGCCACACGGTTCGTGTTGTATGTGCCGCCGTGGAAGACTTTGTGCTGCGAGATCAGATCCATGACCGCGCGGCTCGCGCCGAACGCTCCCAGCGGTAAGCCGCCACCGATGGACTTGGCCAGGCAGATCAAGTCCGGCTTCACACCGAAAAATTCGCTGGCGCCGCCCCACGCCAGCTTGGCGCCGGTCTTCACTTCGTCGAAGATCAACAACGCGCTGTTCTTGCTGCAAATATCGCGCAGCCCCTGCAGGAAGCCGGGCTGCGGCATGCACAGTCCGACGTTCATTAAGATCGGCTCGAGGATGATCGCGGCGATCTGCCCAGGATACTGCTTAAAACGATTTTCGACGCTCTTCAGATTGTTGAAGCTGGCGATGACAACATTCTCGAGTGAAGCTTTTGGCACGCCACCGCCCCCGGGCACGGAATTGGGAGCATCCGAATCGCCGTAGTCTTCCGCCTTGGGCTTGACGCTGACGAGCGCGGTGTCGTGCAGGCCGTGGTAAGCGCCTTCGAACTTCAGAATCTTGTCGCGGCCCGTCGCGGCGCGCGCGATCCGGCAGGCATGCATGGTGACTTCCGTGCCGCTGGAACCGAACCGCACCATATCCACCGGATAGCGCTTGCAAATCTCTTCCGCAAGCTCCCATTCCTGCTGGTGCGGCATGCCGAACGTCGTTCCTTCATGCAACTTCTGTTCGACGGCCTTCACGACGGCGGGATGGCAATGCCCCGCCATCAGCGCGCCGAAACACAGGTTGTGGTCGATGTACTCGTTGCCGTCGACGTCGTGAATGCGGCTGCCTTTTCCATCCTTCACAAAAATCGGATAGGGCTCGTAGTGGCGGTAATTGCTGGCGACTCCGAGCGGAATGCGTTCCAGCGCGCGCTTGTGCGCTGCCGCCGATGTCGGCGTGCGCCTTTCGTAGGTGGCGATTTCTTTCTTTAGTGTGTCGTGCATTTGAGTGCTCCGTGATTGCAGGTTCCCTGCGGTCAGTATCGGTGTGGAAAACCTGGCGATGCTTTTGCGCGGCTTTTGCCTTAGTTCCAGTGTACACCCAGCAATTCCAATGAGGACCGCAATAGCCTGGCGAGTGGCACCGTCCGTGCAAATTTTTTCAAACGTGAGAAGGCGCGGCCCCTGCGAGCCGCGCCTTCTAAACTATTGTCGCTCTTCTCAGGCTCGCTAGAAGAACAGCTTGAGCGCGAACTGCACCTGCCGCGGCTCCCGAGTGCGCTTGACGCGGCCGAAATCCGCTCCATCCGTGATACTCCCGTCCGGGTTCAGGAACTGCGTATGGTTAAACATGTTAAAAAGCTCGGCGCGGAACTCGAGGTGCGTTCGTTCTCCCATGCGTGTGACTTTCTGAACAGAGAAATCGAAATTAGAGATCCCGGGTCCGCAACAAATGGTCCGGGGCGCGTTGCCCAGCAACTGCAGCGGAGTCGAATTGGAATCCTGGACAGGGAGAGCGAAGGAATTGGGATCGAAGTAGAGGCCATCGTGGGTTCTGGGATCAAACGTACGGAATGGGGCAATTAGATCCGGTTTACCAGGCAGCTCGAAGTCAAAGCTGTTTTCCAGTTCCGAGTCATTGCTCGACTCCAGTCGAATCGGGAAACCGGTCTGAAATGTAGTAATGCCCGAGACCTGCCATCCGTTCAGGACCTTTCCCTTCGCACCCTGATATTCGGGAACCGGAAGCGACCAAAGGTAACTGAGAACGAAGCGGTGCCGCGCATCGAACAGAGAAAGCGATCGATTACAACGGTCGCAAATCGGTCTGAGGATGCTCTCAAAGCTGGAGGCGTTGTCGATGGACTTGCTGAAGGTGTAGGCCAACTCGAATTGCAAGCCATGGCTCATTCTCTTCTCCAGCGAAGCTTGCAACGAGTTGTAACTCGAGTTCGCGACTGTGTCTTGGGCGAAGATGCTGGAAAATACCGGTACGCCATCGGAGGGGCAGCCAACGCCGGTGGTAGGCTGGCAAATTGGCGAGCTGTAGCGACGCAAGCCAACCAGTTTGATATCCGGATTACCAGGACCGACTGTGGGAACCGAGCCGTACGGCAAGTGTAACGTGAACCCTGCAGGTATCGAACCTGCAGGCAGGGAGAAAGAACTGTCAGCGAAGAATGGCCCACACGCATAATCGGCTGCCAAGGCCTTGTTCGGCGCCACGTTTGTGTAGTAATCAGAAATATTCTGCATGTCGATGCAGGTCTGCGCATTTCCAAAATTGATGTCGTGGGTGGCAAGCAGGCGGTGCCCCTGTGAGCCCACGTAACCCACCGAGAGCACCATGTCCTTCGTCAGTTGACGCTGGATCCCGAAGTTGTACTGCGCGGTGTACTGCGAGCGCAGTTTGGGTTCTAGTTCTCCAAACAGCAAGAGGGGGCGGAAAGCGGACCAGTCTGTCGGGGTTCCGTGCGGGGGACTGAGAATACCGTTAAAGGGATTGGGAGCCACAGTTCTATCTTGAAGGACAAATGGCGTGCTAAACAGGCCTTCGGAAAGGAGCGAACTACCCCCGAAGGGCGGCTCAGCCTGAAACTGCTCGAGCACGAGTTGCTCGATCGGGTTGTAGAAGAGTCCCCATCCGCCGCGGACGGTGGTCTTACCATCTCCCTTGGGATCCCAGGAAATTCCAATACGAGGAGCAAAAGACTTGTAGTAGCTGTCGGTGAGCCCTTTCGGAACACCTTTGTCCCCGGGGACGACCAGGCCCAGCGGAAATACCGCCGCAGCCGAACCGCCGGGGTTGCAGTTGGTGTCAGGATATCCGAGGTTTGCCTGGCTTGCCGCCGTGAGTTGGCAGGGATAGGTCGTGGTAGCTTGCCCGGGCCGAAAGGTCTGGTAGCGCAGCCCCGCATCGTAGAGTGGCTGGTTGTATTCCCAACGCAGTCCATAGTTGAGGGTTAGATTTCGCCGGATTTTCCAGCTATCTTGAGCAAAGAGGTAGATCGAGTTGCCACGCACGTCCTCACTTTGGGCTGACCCCTGCAAATACGAGTCTGGGAGACCCAGCAAATAGTTGGGAAACAGGTTCTGGTTTCCATTGACGTCGAGGGCGATCGGGTCATTCAAACCGCCGCCGAAGTAGCTGTAATCACCGTTGGGGTCGAAGAACAACGTTTGGAAGAAGCGTTGATTTCTGAGATCGACGCCGAACTTGGTGGTGTGCCTGCCCATCACTTTGGTCAAACTGTCGCTGATCTGATAGGTGTTTCCCTTCTGAGGCAGCTCGCCTTCGAAGTCGTTGCCAATGGTAAATCCGCCAGCAATGGAGATGAACGGCACACCTTCGCGCTTCGGGCCAAGACCTGGAGTGATCCCGATCTTTGGGTCGGATGGGATGACACCGGGAACGTCAGTGGTACCGGTGAAGCAGATCGAAGACACGGCGGAGCTGCAGGAATCGGTCACCAGGTTGGTGTGTTGTGGGTGAAGAAATGTGCCTTGCGCCTCGCGGAAATAGCTGAGCCTCAACTCGTTGACTACAACGGGGCTGATGGTCCAGGTATGCGAAACATTGATTTGTTGCGCGCGAGTAGCGTTGTTATTGCCGAATCCCTGCAGCAGATTTGGCGTAGCCGCCTGGAATCTTGTAAATGGCTGCGCGTCGAAGGAATCGTTAAAGTAGTAGTAGATGCCCAGATTCTGTTTGTCGCTAATCTTGTGGTCAAGCTTGAAAGTGAACTGGTTGGCATGAGAATTGTCATTGGGAATGGATTGAAAGATGTTAGCGCCACCGGGCGTGAGATTGGAGCAGGCAGCGTCGGCGTTAGGACACGGCACGTAGCGTTTCATGAGGTCGACTGCGACCGGGTCGAGGCAGCTGGTCGGAATTATGCTGCCGGGAAAAAGCGTAGCGTAAGCGCTGCCGACCGAGGCGCCCAGATTACAACGGGCATTGAAGATATCTGCAACCAACTTATCCTGAATGGTGGCGCTGGGATCGAATGGCGTAGCCGAGAAGTCTCCGTTCCGCTCAGCCGCCGTCGGAACCACGACGGGATCGGAGGAGATTCCGTGGACCACGCGGCGTCCTTCATAGGACGCGAAGAAGAAAGTCCGATCTTTCTTGATCGGTCCGCCAAACGTGCCGCCAAACTGGTTTTGCTTGTCATCGGGCCGCCGCAGGTCGAGGTAGCCTTTGGCATTGAACAACTGGTTGCGCAGGAATTCGTAAGCGTTGCCATGAAAGGAGTTGGTTCCGGACTTGGTGACGACGTTGATGACGGCGCCAGAGTTGCGCCCGTATTCGGCGTCAAACGTATTGGTCAGGACGCGGAATTCCGCGATGCTGTCGGGGGTCGGCTGAATTCCCGGGGAGTTAACAAACAGATCGTTGCCATCGCCTCCGTTGACGTTGAAGTTGTTGGAGCGCCCGCGGCCACCATTGACGGAAACGGCGCCCGACTGATTGCTCCCGTAGAAAAGGTCTGATCCTCCAACGCCCTGAACTCCGGGCTGCAACTGCAGTAACTGGTAAGTGTCGCGAGCGTTGAGCGGTAACTGGCTCACGGCGCGCTCATTTACCACGGCACCCAGTTGCGTCGACGTCGTATCCACGACCGGCGGCGCGCCAGTAACTTCAACGACTTCAGTAGATCCGCCGATTTGCAGCGTGAGGTCAACGCTCACGACTTCGTTCAGATTGAGGACGATGCCCTTTCGCGAATATTTCTTGAACCCTTGGCTACTGGCATCGATCTGGTAAGTCCCCACCGGCACTTCCAAGAAAACGTATTCTCCGTTGGCACCCGTTTGAACCTCACGCGTGACGTGGGTCGCCTCGTTGATTAGCGTGACGCTGGCCGTTGGCACCGCTCCTCCACTTGCATCGATCACCGTGCCGCGGATGCGCCCGCCGGTGCTCTGCGCGTCCGCAAAAGGCGCCGCGAGGCAGAGTGCCATCGCCAAAACGGTTACGAATAAGATGCTGCGGCGACGCGGCGAACGCAGTTGCCGGAATCGTGCGTCAATCTTCATGACCTCACCCCTATGCCGCGAAGAATCTTTCGAGGACTAATTCTTCGTGGTTGCCGTGCCCCGGAAACCTTACTATAATCCTGTAAACTTAGAGAATGCCGAGACCCGTGTCAAGCAGAAAGAATTCATCCGCCGCATCGGCCGCGCGCAAGCCGCCGCGCACGCTGCGCATCAGCGAAGTGGCGCGCCGCGTGGGCATTTCTTCCTCTGCATTGCGCGCCTGGGAAGCCTTGGGCCTGGTTTCGCCGCGGCGTACGCAAAGCCGCTACCGCCTCTTTTCGGAATCCGATGTGCGCCTGCTGCAGCGCGCGATTTTCCTTCGTCGCGCCCGCGGCCTCAATCCCGCCGCCATCGTTCACGTGCTCAAGCGCCAGGGAGTCGTTTCTGCTCCCGCGGAGAGCACGCTCCTCCCGGGTCAGCGTTTCCGCCGCCTGCGGACCCGCCGCGGCCTTTCGCTGGCCCAGGTGGCTCGCGCCACGGGTGTCTCCGTCGGTTTTCTCAGCGCCCTCGAGCGCGGCCAGATGCGCTCCTCGATCGCCACCCTGCGCCGCATCGCCCGCTTCTACCGCACCAACATTCTTTCCCTCTTCGAAACTGCCGGCGATAATCCGCGCCTCGTGCGCCCAAATCAGCGGAAAATCCTGGAGACTACGCCGGACGTGCGCATGGAACTGCTGGCCTGGGGAAACACGGCGATGGAGCCGCATCTTTTCCGCATCAAACCCGCCGGCGGCAGCGGTGAATCCTACTCGCACGAGGGCGAGGAATTCCTGCACGTCCTTCGCGGACAATTTGAAGTCTGGCTCGACGTCAAGGAGCATTATCATTTGAAGCCCGGCGACAGCCTCTATTTTGAGAGTTCGACTCCGCACCGCTGGAAGAATCCCGGCCGGACGGAAACTTGGGTGCTATGGATCAACACGCCGCCAACATTCTGATTTTCAGGACTAGCTGCCGATGAAAATTCGCTCGCTTCGCGTCATTCTTCAAACTCTTCTGCTCGTGCTGTGTGTCGCTTCCTTCACGCGCGGGCAAGGCCGGATCGTCGAAGCGGCGGATATCATCGTCGTTCACGGCCGCGTTTACACGGAAGACCCCAAGCAGCCGTGGGCCCAGGCCGTTGCGATCTACCGCGGAAAGATCGTTGCCGTCGGAACCGATCCAGAAATTGAACGGCGGCGCGGCATGGGCACAAAAGTCATCAACGCCGGCGGAAAACTTGTGCTCCCGGGTTTCGTTGATTGCCACATCCATTTTATCGACGGCTCTTTTAGTCTCGGCCGGGTAAATCTGGAAGGGGCAAAAGACCCCGCCGACATTCAAAAACGATTGCGCGAATATGCCTCCGAACGTCCTGGGGATGACTGGATCCTTGGCCGCGGCTGGAATTACGCCATGTTCGGTGCCGAGGCGCTCCCGCACAAGAAATATTTGGACGAAATCTTTCCGAACCGGCCCGTTTTCCTCGAGGGCTATGACGGGCATACCTACTGGGCCAATTCGAAGGCCCTTGTTCTGGCCGGGATCACACGAGAAACTCCGGATCCGCCAAACGGGACGATTGTCCGCGACCCCAAAACGGGTGAGGCCACGGGTGCGTTAAAAGAGTCAGCTCAGGACCTGGTCGCCAAGATAATTCCAAAACCCTCCCGCGTCGAAAAGCTATTAGCGCTGCGCGCAGGCATGAAATGGGCCAACCAACACGGCATCACTCGCGTCCACAGTGCTGGACAGGATTTCGAAGCACTCGATCTTTTCGACGAAATGCGCCATCGCGGCGACCTCACCGTGCGCATGTATATCGCTTACTTCCTCAATCCCCCCGAGCTCCGGCATGAGGACCTCGACGCCATCGAACACGCCCACAAGAAATTCCACGATGACTGGATCGACGCCGGCGCCGTCAAATTCATGGTGGATGGCGTCGTCGAATCGCACACCGCGGCAATGCTCGAGCCATACAGCGACGATCACTCCTTGAAAGGCAAGCTCTTCTGGGAACCCGACAAATATAAGGCCGCTGTGGCGGATCTCGACAAGCACGGTTTTCAGTTGTTTACGCATGCCATCGGAGACTATGCCGTGCGGACGGCGCTGGATGCCTATGAAAATGCCCAAACGCGAAACCACAAGCGCGATCGCCGGCCGCGCATCGAACACATTGAAACCGTCGCCGCGTCCGACATCCCGCGATTCGGCAAACTCGGGGTCATCGCCAGCATGCAACCGCTCCATTCTTACCCGGATTCCAACACGATGGACGTCTGGGCGCGCAATGCCGGCCCCGATCGCGCTTCCCGCGCCTGGGCCTGGAAAAGCATCGCTGATGCAGGAGGCCGCCTGGCCTTCGGCAGCGATTGGCCCGTCGTTACGCTCAATCCGTGGGAGGGGATTCAGACCGCAGTTACGCGGCAGACGTCTGAAGGTAAACCTGAAGCGGGTTTTGTCCCCGAGCAGCGATTGACCGTGGCGCAAGCGATTGAGGGTTATACGCTCGGAGCGGCGTTTGCCGGCCACCGCGAAAAATTGGAAGGTTCCTTCGAGATCGGCAAGCTCGCCGACCTCATCATCCTGTCGCAGAACATCTTTGACATAAAACCGAATAGGATTGCCACGACAAAAGTTGTCACTACCATTGTGGGCGGGCGGCTGGTCTATCAAGCAGATACAAAGTAACCGGGAGGAGCAATGAAGTATCGTGCCATTCTTCTGGGAATCCTGGCAATCGCGTTGCTGTTCAGCGCTTGCAAGAAAAAAGAAGAATCGCTAAGCCTGCTGGTCTGGGAAGGTTATTCCGACGATTCCTTCGTACACGCCTTCGAAGAAAGCCATCACTGTAAAATCGTTGCATCCTTCATGGGCTCCAGCGATGAACTTGTCGCGAAACTGCGGGGCGGCAGCGCTCCGAATTACGACGTAATCTCTCCCTCCAGCGACGTAGCCACCTCCATTGCGCGCGCCGGGCTCGCCGCGCCCCTCGATTTTTCGAAATTGCCGTCCTACGGGCAGCTCTCCTCCAAACTCCGGGATCTCCCTCTCGTCAAAGCCAACGCCCAGGTCTACGGCGTCCCTTTCATGTGGGGACCGAATCCGCTCCTCTATGACACCACTGTATTTGCGCAATCCCCGGATTCTTGGACGATTCTTTGGAATCCGAAATACAAAGGCAAAATCTCCGTCTGGGATGATCTTTCCACCGTCTACCTCGCTGCTCAGATCCTCGGCTTCGACAAGCCGGACCCGTCGCAACTTTACAATTTGACGGACGATCAGCTCGCCGCCGTCAGAAAAAAACTGATCGAACTCAAACCCAACATTCGAAAGATCTGGGCCACCGGCGGAGAACTAACCAATCTCTTCCAGAACCACGAAGTAGTTCTGGCCATGGGTTGGCCGCTGAACACCAATGACCTTCGCAAGTTGAATTTCCCCGTCGGCGAGACCATCCCAAAAGAAAATACCACTGGATGGATCGACCACCTGATGATCACCGCCGCGAGCAGCCACAAAGAATTGGCTCACGACTTTCTCGAGTACATGATCGAAGCGAAAACCCAGAAACTGATCACCGATAGGACGCACTACACTCCCGCGAATCCCGGGGCGTCCCAGTTTCTGACTTCTGACGAAATCAAAGGCCTCCATCTCGATAACCCCGATGCCTACATGCAGCGAATCTATTTTTGGCAGGACGTTCCACGCCGCGCGAAGTACAACGAAATCTGGAACGAGGTGAAAGCCGCTCAGTGAGCTACGCCGCTGCCAACCCGCAGCACCAGCTCTCGGCCGCGATGGAAGCACTCCTCGAAGTCCGCGGTGTGGCCAAGCGCTTCGGCGCGCGCGATGTGCTGAAGAACATCTCTTTGAATATCGCTTCGGGAGAATTCCTCACGTTGCTCGGCGAAAGCGGTTCCGGCAAAACCACTCTGCTTCGTCTGGTCGCCGGATTCGAACAACCAACCGCGGGCGAAATCTGGATGAGCGGCCAGCGGCTGGACACGCTTCCACCCTACAAGCGCCGCGTGAACACCGTGTTTCAGCACTACGCGTTATTCCCGCATTTGCGTGTGCGCGAAAACGTCGCCTACGGCTTGCGCGTCAAGAAAACTTCCGCAACGGAAATCGGCGGCCGCGTCGATGAAGCTCTGCGCATGGTGAAGATGCAGGAATTCGCGGCTTCACCTCCGTCCAAGTTAAGCGGTGGCCAGCAACAACGCGTGGCCCTCGCGCGCGCTCTCGTCAATCGCCCTCTGCTTCTCCTGCTCGACGAGCCACTTTCCGCTCTCGACGCCAATCTGCGCAAGCAGATGCAAAGCGAATTGAAAGCCCTGCAGCGCGAACTCGGCATCACTTTTCTTTTTGTCACCCACGATCAGGAAGAAGCCATGGCGCTCTCCGACCGCATCGCCCTGCTGCGCGACGGCGCGCTTGAGCAAGTCGCCTCTCCTCGCGAGATCTACGCACATCCCGCCACGGCGTACACCGCCCAGTTCATCGGCCAGACCAATTTATTGCGTGGTGAGATTCTCGATGGCACAGCCAGGTGCGGCGCCCTGAAGTGGCCCGCGGATGACCCAAGTGGTGCCGCGATTTTCTCGTTGCGCCCGGAGGCCATCCGTCTCGCCTCCGATGCTGTGACCGCTCCGGGAACCGCGCGCTTCCGCGCCGCACTTCAGCAGCAATTCTTCAGTGGCGCGAGTGAATTGCTCGAAGTGAATTGCGGCGGCGGCCAGCTCTTGCGCGTGCGTATTTTGGCACGAGGACCTCTTTCCGGCGAACACGACTTTGTTTTCTCGATCGCGGACGCCATCCGCGTCCATGAATGAAGACCAGTCAGAGAGGATCGAATTCGTAGTGCAGTGACAAGATGACTTGAGCGGTCAGATTTGCCGGCGGCTCTTCACCAGTCACTAGTCACCAATCACCAGTCACTCCCCATGTACTCACGCGTTTACAAAACGCTCGTCTCTCTCCCGCCGCTCCTCTGGGTCGGCTTGTTCCTCCTGCTTCCCTACGCGCTGATGTTCGCGCACAGCTTCTGGGCCGTCCATGACGGAGTTCTGGTCCACCAGTGGAACCTGCACAATTACGTAACTCTATTTTCCAAGCCCGTCTACGCCGGAGTCCTCCTGCGCACCATGCGCATCGCCGCTTCGGTGACGCTGTGCTCCCTGCTGCTCGGCTACCCGCTGGCCTATTACCTGTCCTTTCATGCCGGCGCTCGCAAAGAGTTGCTCTACCAGCTCGTCATCGTTCCGCTGTGGGTGAGTTACCTGGTGCGCGGTTACGCCTGGAAAACCATTCTCGGCAGCGAAGGCGTTCTCAATGGCTTCTTGCAATACCTGCATCTTACCCACGAGCCCGTTGCGTTCCTTCTCTACAGCTCTTTCGCCGTCGTTCTCATGCTCACGCACATCTATACGCCTTTCGTTTTTCTTCCCATCTACGCGGCACTCGAACACATCCCCCGCCCGCTTGTCGAAGCCTCGCACGACCTCGGCGCCGGATCGGTTCAAACATTTCTCCGCGTCATCCTGCCTCTTTCCATTCCCGGGCTGCTCGCCGGCGCAACCTTCGCCTTCGTACTCTCGTTGGGCGATTTCCTCGCGCCGCTCCTCGTCGGCGGGGCTTCCGGCACGATGATCGCCAACGTCGTACAGAGCCTCTTTGGCGCGGCGTATGATTGGCCGCTCGGCGCGGCGATTTCCGTTTGCATCCTGATCATCACCATCTCCTTGCTTTTCCTCAGCGAGCGGCTCGAAAAGCGGTGGCCCTTCAAATGAGCGGCCAAGCTCCATCCCGCCGCGCTCCGTTCCTCACGATTTATGCCGCGCTGGTCTTCGTCTTCATCTATCTGCCGGTCGTCGTTCTCATTCTTTACTCCTTCAATCGTGACGGCGTCGGCGGTTTCCCTCCCCGGCATCTCACGCTCGATTGGTACCGCCAGCTTTTCGCCGATGCTCCCATCTGGGATGCCGTCGTGAACAGCCTGATCGTCGCCGCCGGCAGCGTGGCACTCTCGCTGACCCTGGGGCTGCTCGCTGCGCTCGCGCTCGATCGCGCCACCTTCCCCGGAAAAGCTCTCTTCCGCCGCCTCGTTCTCTTGCCCTTGATTCTCCCTGGCATCATCACCGGTCTCTCCCTGCTCATGTTCGCTGTCTTTGCAGGCGCCCGGCTCAGCCTGCTCACCGTCTTTCTCGGTCACGGCACGGCTCTCATCTCTGTCGCCACCACCGAGCTCTTCGCTGGTCTGCAAAAAATGGGCCGCGCCCAGGAAGAAGCATCCCTCGACCTCGGCGCGACACCGTGGCAAACCTTCTGGCGCATCACTCTTCCGAATCTGAAGCTCTCTCTGATCGCCGCCGGCCTGCTCATCTTCACGCTCTCCATGGACGAGATCGCCGTCACCTTTTTCCTCATCGGCCGCGACAATACTCTGCCGCTCGAAATCTGGGGCCGCCTCCGCCGCGGCATCACCCCTGAAATCAATGCCGTCTCTACTCTGATCTTCGCCGTCTCCGTCGTCCTGATCGTCATCTGGTACCGCGTGCGCACCCGCGGCCTCGGCGCCGATGCTCAGGACCTTCTCGAAAGGCCGTAGCAGGACTCTCGGTGTCTTCTTCCCGCTGGCGCAGAGCGCTGCGGAAAGTTTTGGGTCATAATGCTGACAGTGTCGGTGCGCCCGATTGCTTCATCGTCCGGAGGAACCATGGCCGATCGCCTGGAAGATTTTCAAAAATTTCGCACCGACCTCAACGAAGAAATCCTCGGTTGCGGCCACCTCGGCATCAAACGTTTCTTCGCTCTAGACCACCAGGCCTACGAACCCGGCCCGCTCGGCACCAAAACAAAGGAATTGCTCGGGCTGGTCGCCTCCGCGGTGCTGCGCTGCGATGACTGCATCACTTACCATTTGGTCCGCTGCGGCGAAGAACGCTGGAAGCGCGAAGAAGTGATCGACGCTCTCAACGTGGCGCTGATCGTTGGCGGCTCGATCACCATTCCTCACGTGCGGCGTGCCTTTGCACGCATGCGCGAAATCGGCGGTTTGCAACCTTGAGAGATCGTATTTGAGATATCGAAAATGAGCGCCGCGTCCAATCCAGTCCTTTCCCAGCCGGAGGGTTTTGGCAAGAGGCTGCGCCATCTTGCCGTCGGAGCTCTGTTCGCCTTGGTGTTGCTTATCCCCAAGATCTTGCATGTGCGGCGCAACTCGCGCTCTTGGATGCTCTTTCGCATTTTCTTGGGAGTCGCCGGAGCGGCCCTGGTTGTCCTGCCGATCGGCTTGGGGACCAGTTTCGTTCCGGCCATCGTCGGTCTAACCATGTTCATCAGCGCGATTCTTCTGCCTCCCGCCAAACCCGATGCCAACGCCGGCAACAAGGCCCGCGAACTGGGCGCTCTTGTTGTCGTCAACGGCGGGCGCTTTCAGCCGGGAAACGCGCCGTATGCTGCCGCGCAGCTCTTCGTCGGCGCCGAAACTGTTTGGGTGCTCGACCGGCGCTTCCAGCCCCTCCTCGAGGTCCCTGTCGGCGAAATCACTGCCGCCTTCGCCGAGCAATCCAATGAATCCTGGCGCCTGCGAATGACCTGGGCCAGTCACACCGCCGAATTCTCCTACGGTGGCATTTTTGCCGAGCATCTCGCGCGCGTCGCGGAGACCACCATCCGCAGTGTGATGCGCCCTGCTCTCCCCGTCCTCCCCCAACGCCGCGCTGCCGGCGCCTGATTTTTCTTTCGCAACTCTTGCCATCTGAATCACTCGCGATTTGCACAATTTGTGTCACACTGTATGCATGGCACGCGGCTGGGAAAGCAAGGACGTCGAATCGCAGGTCGAAGCTACGGAAGCAGCGAAGCAGAAGCCGAGTTCGGGACCCAAAACGCCGGAGCAACTCATGCGCGAAGAACAGCTCAAGGACCTTCAACTATCGCGCATCCGAATCGTGAACGACCTTGCGTCTGCCACTCATCCAAACCATCGCAAGTCGCTCGAAGCCGCCCTCGCCTACCTCGACAAAAAAATCGCCGACCTGAGTTAGCCTCCCGGAAAAGGTTGCTGGTTCTCATCGAACTTCGTGGGCCTTCTCTATTGGCCGGTGTGAAATTGAATCTGGATGTGGATCCGCCCCCCCGTCTCTAGCGTGGGCAGAAGGATTCGCCGGCGGTCCGGAAGCAGTACAGCGTCTCCCTTCAGATCGGCAATCTCGCGCTGGAATTCAAACGTCAAACCCTCAATTCGCTCATCGCTGGTCACGTCTAGTCGCATCTTGCTCGGGTCTCTCCGTCGTACGGATAGTCCATTGAAGGCGATCGCGCGCTCGCCAGAAGTGCGCGAAGCTTTCCATGTCCATGGCTATGACGCCGGGTGGCAACTGGCGCAAGAGCGTCTCTTCCGCCAGAAGTTTCCCCTGGGATTGCGTAGTGTGGATCAAAACAACGTTGGGGGCGCCATTTTCCGCATTGGCGCGAATGACTTCGAGCGCTTTCTCTACACGCTGCGCGAGCGGCGGGTCTTCCGAATCATCGATGGTGACGGGGAATTCATAAATCCCGCGTCTTCCTCGAAAAGAAGCCCCAGCGGAAGAGCGTACGGAAAATTCGTCAGGACGTCATCCGCAGTAAAAGAGGAATCGAACCGGTACCCGCAGCGCTGTAACGCTTCGGGCAGCGTTGGGGGAACGCGCAAGTGCCCCGCCCGGAAAAAGTCAGTGTACTGCCCCGAAATTTCCCCATCCAGCAATTGCTTGCTAACCCGCATCTCGCCGAACACGCTGGCCCCCCCCTGGCGGTATCAAATCCAGTCCCCCGCGGCTGATAAACGGGATACTCTTCGCCGCCGGTACCCAGCTCAAATTTATTGAATCCGCGCGAGTGAATGATGGAGTGGCTGCCGATCGAATGCCCGCTGGAAAAAAGACCGCGCATATCCTCGAGGTTCTTTCCAAAAAAGAAGGCGTGGCTGTTGGCGTCGCTGACGTACTTGGTCTGTATGAAAAAGGTGCTGCGAGTCTGGAGACTGGCTTCCGCTTTCGCGAAGGTTATCGCCGGGGCGAAGGAGTTCTCCCAATCGACGTCGTGCGAAAGAAGTACGACCGACATCTGGCCGCCGGGAATCGTAGAGATACGCACCGCTGCCGGTTCGGCCGTCTCATACCAGGCGCGGAGCAGCAGCAACCAAACGTCTGCGCCGGGCTCGAAGGATTGACGTAGTGCCGTTCCGCGTCGAAGTCCCGGTTGACTTGGTTTCCTAGTACCACATCATGAAAGCTGACGCCGCAGAGGTATGCGGCACCCTTGCCCCACGATTTGCGCAGCACGGCGGCTGAACCATCTTCAAAGTGAGCGAGGACCGCGGCCGTCTCCTCCGGGCTGTAACCGTTCGTCCAGAAGATTTGGCCGTACTTGGGATCTCCGAGGGGAACTTGCAGCTCTTCGGGCCGATTCAAATAGCGCAATGCAGGATCTAATCCAGCGGAGAAATTCACTTGATACCCCTGACGAGATGGCACCACGGCGCTAAATCCGAACAGCGCACCCAAGCTGCGGGCAACGACATTTACTGCGAGAACGCTTCCTCCACTTCGCATGTGCCGCGTCAGTTCTTCGATTTGTCCGGCGGCAAAGGTTGTGGCATCGGCGCTGGGGTAGATGATTATGAGGCGGTGAAGAATAGCACGAGAAAAATCCCGCGTTACGAAAAAAGGAATGCCCATCTCGCGCAGGGCGTGAACGACTCCCAGGACACCTTCACTTGGGTTGGTCCAATACAGCGCGACCTGGAGCGGAAACAACTCCGGGAAAGCGGTGGTGGGGTCGGCGGAGCTCTGGAGTAGGCTGTGGACGGGCACGTTGGCAGCGCGAAGATGAGCGAGCCCATCCTGGTCATTCCCACACGAGGATGCTATTGCCGTCGCCGAGATCAGCGCGGCCGACAGAAAGATCCACTTTTTCTTGTAACCCCAGGGAAAGAATTGCAGCAACGCGAAGTCCTTCCACAAAATGGAACAATAACTGACCGACGGCTAAAGGAGAAGGGGATATGTGATCCGTGGCGGATCCCTAGAGGGGTCGAGAGATCACCATTAGAGCTAGTCCCTCATAGCTTATGTGGGTCGAAAGCGATCTATTGGGTTTAGCAAAGCGCTTTCCGGAAGGCTGTTGGAGGGGGCCATCGCTCCTGGCTGAAACTGGCCCATCAACCAAAGCGCACGGGGCTCACGAGCCCGCATTTCCAAACCTTCGTGATTGCCCTTCTCTTCAGCGGATGAAATCCCCCGCCAGCCCCCAAAAATCATTCACGTAATAATGCGACAGCACGTTTCCGAACAGGTAGCAGATCCCCTGGCACGGCGGAATCTCTCCATAGATACTTTTTCCGCGCGCGAAGATTTTCTTCAACGACCCATCCCGCAGCAAATTTCCGGCAACCTTACGCAGCGGCTCGCAGGGATAAAAAACATCGCCGTTCGGATACACCCGGGGAAACATTGTCGGATAGCACTGAAAATCACCGAAGCGCAGCAGCGTCTCGATCGTTCGCGGCGTGCCGTTGATCGGCTGCGTCCCGTTGCGCCGCCGTTCGATAATTTTGTCTACCAGCGCTTGATACTGCGGGTTTTTCAGCAGCGCCAAGTTCGGCATTTTCTCTATCTGCGCGGACTGCGCCGCAAAAACAAATCCTTGCTCGCCGCACAAATCTAGCAACCGTTCGACTTCACTCACGTTCCATTGCTCGATCACCGTGCTGATCGTGATGCGCCGCGGGCTGCCCAGCAACTCCTTCGCGAGCTCGAGGTTTTCCAGCACTTTCGGCAGCGCCGCCGGTTTCGAGAGTGGATTTGTCGGATCGGCCGCCAGCGCATCCAGGCTGACCACCAGTCCCGTCACCGCTCGCAGAATCGGCGGCTTTCGATCCAGCAGCGTGCCATTGGTAATGAGCAGTAGGGAACAGTATTTGCACTCGAAGCGCGCCGCCTCCACCAGCTCTTCGATATCGGGCCGCAGCGTCGGCTCGCCCCCCGTAATGACGATAGAGTCTGTCTCTTTTCGTATGCGCTTCAACAGCCGGATCGTCTCTCTCGTCGGCAACTCGTCGCTGAAGACGTCCGGCTCTTTTTGCGTGCAGTAACTGCAGGCCAGATTGCATTTATGTGTGACGTAAAACGAAACCGCGTAGGGTGCCACTACTTTCGTTCGCAAAATGTGCCGCCGCCAAGCGTTGCGAAAATAAAGCTGAAAATTCTTCGCCACGAACGGCGCCTGCCGCACCAACCCGCGTAAGAGATCGCGTTTCGATGGCCGGCGCTTGTCCAGTGCACTGACGGGAACAAAATTCGCTTTCTTCTCAGCCATGGGCAGTCACCTCAGCCTACAGCAGCGGCACGACCAAGCCAGGAAATGATCTGTTCGGGTGGTGGGTCAGTTTCCGATTATCCAAACTAACCAGGCAAGTGGTGATAGACTGTGGTTTCGAGAGTTTCCCATGAGCTCTGCGATGCGCTTGTGCCTAGCAATTCTGCTTATCCTGCCGTCCTCTCTCGACCAAGCTCGCGAAAATCGGACCGTGTTGCTTGCTGCGCATCGCGCAGGTCGCGCGGAAGTACTCGATCCAATCACGCTTCTATGTTTGGGCTCCATCAAGGTATTGCCCCAGGCTAACGGGGTGACAAGTGACCGCACGGGAGTCTTATTTCTGCGCGAAGGACTTGCTCCTGAGTTCCAGGGCTGCTGCGCGCTTTATGCAGCCATCTGAAGACCCGTGAGATGACCAAGCTCCTCGAACCTGCTTCTGAGGTCGCTGTCTCGCCGGACGGCCAGCATGTTCTTACGCAGCGAGGAAACGTTGGAATCGAAGCCTTTAGCGTACACACCTTGCAGCGGGAACCGGCGATCCCGCGTTCCATTGCGCCGGGTGTCTACACTTTGCGTTTCTCGCCCGACGGTCGACTGCCGTTTGGCGTCTCGAACTTTCCGGCGCCGACCGTGGACATTCTGGATTTTGACCGGCGAAGACTGGTGCAGCGATTCACGGTCCCGCAAGACCTCACCGTTCTTGGAGCATGGATTAGCAATGCCTATTACTTGTACGGATATCGCAAGGGAACTGGGCAGCTCTGGCGAGTGAACGCTGATAACTCCGCGTTAGAGGGACCGGTGAAGATCGATTTTCCCGATTTGGCGTCAGAGTGCAAGATGCGGGAGCAAGAGATTCTCGGCGCCGGGGGTCGACTCTTCCTTTATGAACTATTCGGATCCAAGGGTGATCGGCGTGACGGTTGTCCAAGAAAGATTCCTGGAGGCCTGTTCTCGGTCGATCCGCAAACAGGCGGGATACTGGCTCATTTAGCTCCTGACTCCATTTCGCGTCTTTGATTTCGGGCGTGGATGGCAAGGAACTCTACGGCATTGACGTGAGGGACACGAGTTGGAGCTCTGTCGGCCTAGTGCGGCTGAATGCCATAACCGGCGAGGTTCTTGCCAGGCGAAATCTAACTTCGGATGTGTGGTTCATCGATCTTGCAACCGTTCCTAGCGAGCTCGTGCCAAGCGGGCCGGTGGAAGCGACGACAAACCCTGTCAACTCCCGATAACGAGCTTACCGGAGTGCGACCTGTAAAGCTGCTGAAGAAGATTGTCTGGAGAGGAGGAACTCGATCAGACCGTGCGTCCCATCGCACGTAGCCTACAAGGCAGAGCGGGGAGGCAACGAACTGTTCTGGAGCCCTTGGAAAAATGTATCCACGCTCGCAAGAGCGGCACC